>Ga0114919_10000128_pt1 | contig 48531 bp, 44 predicted proteins | sample BlataG_FD_88682 | JGI IMG/M metagenome (GOLD analysis project Ga0114919, IMG submission 88682) | Deep subsurface microbial communities from Black Sea to uncover new lineages of life (NeLLi) - Black_00105 metaG | ecosystem: Environmental > Aquatic > Marine > Oceanic > Sediment | place: Atlantic... | reverse complement strand
GCTCTTGACGGAGGTCCCGTTGCACGTCGAGGATTATCCGTCGCAGCAGGTGCTGCATGAACTTGGGCTGACGACAGAATCCAATTTATGTGGCGTCTACAGTGGAGTCCCGCTCGATCAGCGTACGGTGGATGATCGGCCCGGACCGCCGGATGTGGTGACCATTTATCGAGAAGGGATTATGCATCTCGCAGCCGGCGATACGGAAGGATTGGCCAGTGAAGAACTCCGCAGGCAGATTCGCATCACGCTGCTGCATGAATTGGGGCACCATCACGGTTTAAGCGAAGGCGATCTTGAGGAACTCGGTTATGATTAAGGCACTTGCCAGGAAACCATCCTACGGTGAGGGCGAGTTTTCTGCCCGAGACATTTTTTTGCAGAAACAAAAAAGCACAGCGGATAAGAAAAAAAGCGACATGCGATCTCCCCAGCTGATTGACTTTAAAAGAACAGGAATGAGTCTTGCCTAGTTCACCCGGTACACGACTTCGCAGGTTAATCCAAGATGCAACCATCCAGGTGCCGGGGGCTCCTTTTGCACTCTGCGCACCGTTAGCAGAACAGGCAGGTTATAGCGCGGTCTATCTTTCGGGCGCCGCTTTTTCTGCCGCGGCACTGGCGGTCCCCGATACGGGTTTGTTTTCCCTTGAGGAACTCGTCGGTCAGGCACAGCGGCTCTGTCGCGTTTCCGAATTGCCAGTGCTTGTCGATGCAGATACTGGTTTTGGCAGAGTGCCAGAATGTGTTGCGCAGTTGGAAGCGGCAGGTGTGGCGGCGATCCAGTTGGAGGACCAGACCTTTCCGAAGCGCTGCGGGCATCTGGAGGGCAAGCAGGTTGTGCCGGTTGAGGAGATGTGTGAAAAGATCGCATCAGCTGCCGCTGCCCGTCGCGATGAGAATCTCGTGCTGATTGCACGAACCGATGCACGCGCTACCGATGGGATCGATGCAGCGATTGACCGAGCAACGCGGTACCTCGAGGCAGGTGCCGACTGGATTTTTCCTGAAGCGCTTAAGACGAAAGATGAATTTGCACAGTTCGCTGCCGCCATCCAGTCGCCACTGATTGCGAACATGACGGAGTTTGGCGCCGGACCACTTTTGTCGCTTACGGAACTTGCAGACTTGGGATTTGCCGCCGTCCTCTATCCAGTAACGCTCCTGCGCGTTGCCATGAAGGCCATCGAAGCCGCCTTGGCGGTGATTCTTGATGCGGGCACCCAGGAAGAACTACTCGATTTAATGCAGACGCGGGAGCAACTTTATGAACTCCTCGCTTATGATCCATCGGCACCATCGACGTGAAGCAGCGGCGCGTAATCATTTCATTATTTTACCTAAAATCAAGCCAATGTTAATATTATCGAGGAGATTCTGATGAGCGAACCAGTTTACCATCCAGGTTTAGAGGGCGTTGTGGCGGGCGAAACTGCAATCAGCACGATTGCCGGTGGGACGGGCCTCGGTTACCGGGGATATGCGATTGAAGATCTCGCTCGGGAAGCTTCGTTCGAAGAGGTCGCTTATCTGATTCTGCATGGGGAACTGCCCGCGACCGATGCACTCAAAGACTTTTGCCGTCGACTGGCTGCCGCGGCTCCTCTTCAGAGCGAAGTGCTCCAGTTCATCCGTTCGGTTCCACGCAGTACCCCGATCATGGATTTTATGCGGACCGCCGCCAGCGCACTTGCACACTTCGATAGTGAGGCAGCCGATACGAGCAGCGAAGCACAGTTGCGGAAGGCGGAGAGACTGTTTGCACAATTGCCGACCGTGCTTGCCGCACAGCGAAGGATCCAGCAGGGCAAAGAGCCCGTGGCGCCGGATCCGCAGAAATCGTTTGCTGCGAACATGCTTTGGATGCTTCGCCGTGAGGATCCCTCCCCACAACTGGAACAGGCGATGGACGTGTCGCTGACTTTGTATGCCGAACACGAATTCAACGCTTCCACGTTTACGGCTCGGGTGATCACGTCAACACTTTCTGATCTGCATTCGTCGGTCGCCGGTGCCATTGGGGCACTCAAAGGGCCGCTCCATGGCGGTGCCAACGAACGGGTGATGGAAGTACTTCAAGAGGTGGGATCGGCCGAGAATGCAGAACCATGGATTCGTCAGGCGCTGGCTGAAAAAAGGAGAATCATGGGATTCGGGCATCGCGTTTACAAGGAAGGAGACCCACGGGCGCGGTTTCTTAAGCCGCTCTGCCAGGAATTAGCCGCCGAGACGGGGCATGAAGAGATGGAAAACATGGCCGAAGTGATCGAGCGGATTGTCGTTGAGGAAAAAGGCTTGCCGCCGAATCTCGACTGGCCCAGCGCCCGCCTCTACCACTACATGGGACTGGATGTTGCCGTGTACACGCCCCTTTTTGTGGTGAGTCGCGTGACCGGTTGGGCCGCCCATGTGATTGAGCAGATGGACAATAACCGTCTGATCCGTCCCCGCTCCCGCTATATCGGTCCGGAGCCCCGGGCGTGGGTTCCCCTGGCAGACCGCCCGTGCAGCACGTAGGGGTTGGATTCGCAGCAGTTAATCGTCGAGTGGATCGCTTGGCCAGTCGACGAGCGCGTCGTCTGCAGCCAGCCGATCTTTTTCCTCGGTACTGCTTTCATTCGGGAGGCTAAAGCCGGGGTATTCGTTCGGTAGGGCATACCAACCGTTGGGCCAGGTTTCACTTTCCCAGCGGTCGTTCGCTTCGTTGAACGGTGTGATACGGACCCAATCGATTTCGAGCGTCGCTTCGGCGAAATCTGGGTCACCCGCCCAGCCAACGCGGTCGACGTACTGGCCATCGAGTTGTTCCTTGTAACCGGACGCTGGAAACCAGATTCCGAGCCAGAACCGTGAAGCCTGTGACGGGATGTTGTCCTGACCGAACAGGGCGCCTTCGTGCCGGTACACTTCCTCTCCATCGATGGTCCAGAGCACCCGTGGCAACTCGCCGTCCCCGCCGCTATGCCAGTCGATGCCATAGGTGTGGAATTGTCCATCGTTGATGATTTCCACGCGGCCCGGATGGTGGGCGCCTTCGCCACCGAGTTTGCCGCCCCAGCTGTTGACGCGTGCATTGTCGAAGCTAATCGGATCATTCGAGTCACCGCTTTGCAGTGCGGTGGGAAATTCCCAATCGATTTCCGAGTTGCGGACCCGACTCGGTTCTTCCCAATATTCTTCCTCGCTAGGAAAGTGCTCGACATAGTGGAAGGTCCAGAACGCGGACGCGGCCCCACTGGCTTCGGGAATCCGGGCATGGACCTCATAGCTTCCGGAGGCATAGTAGTCGCGGGTGGCGATTCCTGCACCCACGCGGGTTGTGCGGTCGTTGTGACCGACCACCTCGCCCTCATACGCATCGCCGTGGGCGTGCAGCAGAAGCACCCCATCTTGGATTTCCACATTTTCCGGAACGAGTCCGCCGTTATCGCCACCCCATGCCTTGTCGACGACCAACCACGTTTCCGGATCGAGCCCGGCATCAAAATCATCGTAGAGGACCGCGGTGGTTGGGTCCTGCTCGGGTTGCGGTGTATCAAGCCATTCACCGCCCTCTGCGTGCAGCGAAACATTTTGGACCACCAAGCTGCCGTCGGACCCTTTGTACTGTTCGAGAACGATCCGCACGTGGCGGTAGCTGCTGCCGGTGGTGAAGGAAATCTCGATATTCTCGTCGCCTCCAGCGGAGACCTGCACGGCGGCATCCAAATCGCCGCGATCGCGGACGGCAATCGTGGCACCGCTCCCCTCGGCGCGGGCCACCGCGGTCAGGGTGTAGGTGGTGTGGGGTGCGAGTGCAAAGGGAATATCCTGGACGACGCGCGCAGATTCTTCGTCCGTTGCAACCAGAGTGACTGTTGCACTACCGCCTGTGTTCTGCCACGTGGTGTGATCGCTGACCCACTGCTCGAGTCCTGCTGCAAAATCAGCATTCGCAATCATTTCCTCTCCAGTAGCAACGAGCACCGGAAGTTGGGGTGGTTCGGACCACTCGGTGCCTGCCGGTGGAGCGGGCAGGGGAAGGGTCCCTTCGAGGATCCGCACATCGTCAAAATAAACTTCGCCAGTTTGGCCCTGATAGGCCTCTAAAAATAGTCGCACTTCGGTGCTTCCGGTCGCGGTGTAGAAGATGAACCTTTTTTCCTGCCAAGCTTCGCCATGGGTGGCATTCGTCTTGGGAAGTTGGGTGCCCTGATCGACACCAAACGATGCCCACATGCCCTCGCCCTCAGTGCGGACCCGGGCAGCAAATGTGTAGAGCGTCTCGGGCCGCAGGCCGCGAATAATCTGTTCGGCTCGGCTTGATGCGGTCGCACCGGGTAAGAGTTGGAGGGCCGTTTCTCCAGAGCTACTTACCACGAGAGCCGCGCTTCCGGTCGTTGTCCAGGCCGAGTGTAGCGAATCGGTCAATGCGCCACCCTGTACCCAATTGCCCGTCTCATCGGGGCCGGGTGCGGGTGGATCGGTCGGTGGATCGGTGGGTGGTTCGGCGGGTGGCACACTGCCGGCCGGGACGAGCTGAATCGCATCAAGCCCGACCAATCCGGTCTGCTGTTTGTACGCCTGGGCATAGACGGTGACAAACTGCGTCTGGGCAGCGGTGGTGAAGGAAACGGTGTACTGGCCCGACACGTTATCGCCAGCCGTGACTTCGGACCACTTGCCGTCAAAACCTTTAACGCCCAGGTATCCATAGGCCCCCTCTGCGGAGAAGATCTGGCCGCTGAGTTGGTAGTCGGTGCCTCCTTCGACGGCGACCTCTTGGGAGATACGGGCGGTGCCCTCATTGGTCGGCTGGAGTTGTGCCTGCCGATTGCCGTCGACCTCGGCGACCGAGGCGGTGGCCGAGAGACTGCTTTCTTCGATCCAGCCGGTGAGATCCTCTGAAAAATCACCGTTGGCGATGGTGTCGCCAGCCAGCAATTGCCGTGCTTCAAGTGACTCGATCTGTAGAGGCCGTTTCGATCGCGGCGTTTTCCCGCCAGGCCTGCCCTGCAAAAATCCAAAGCGCATCTCATCTTCTCCATTGCAAAACGCGTCACAAGCGGTACCTACCGCTCGCCCCCTAGGCCTATACGGGACGCCCAGGGACAGGGTTCTGCCGCAATTTTTTGGAGATTATCGGGAGAGTACGGACCAAACCGTTCCCCTCAGACGACCGAAGAAAGTGTGGGATACCGTTTTTAAAAGTCGTACCAGAGTCCCAAGCCGAGTTGCCGCTCGCTGTTACGGAAAAATTCGTAACGGGGGGTCATGCCCTCGAGGTACTGAAAGCCAAACCGTAGTAGATTGCCGTAATTCTTGGCCCGCCATTGCCAGCCACACTGAAAGACAAGATTCCCGCCCCAATCGAGCGCTTGCAAAATGTGTCCGTTGGCCGCTACGAAGGGAGAACCGCGAAAACCGGTGGCACAGATCGAACTGTATTCGGCACCGAATTGAAATTCCCACGGCTCGGCACCGCCATCGAGGTTAAAGGCCCACGATGCATCGATGTAGGTTCGCAGCGTTTCGGTCCACTGCAGCGAGTTGGCCCAGACAATGGAATTACGCACGTAATTAATACGCGTTGGACCGATCAGTGCAGGGTTACTCAGAACATACTCATCGCCCAGATGTGAACTGACGTGATAATAACCAAATTTAGTCTGATAGCGTCGCCAACCAAAACTCATCGGTAGGCCAAGTCGGTAATCGGAGGCAATCAGCGTGCTGCCGTCACTATCCACCCTGGGGAATACAGCTCCCTCAACATCAAATTGGAATCCTTGAGGATAGGCACCTTCCGGAGATCCGTAACGGATAATTCCCACACGGGCACCGAGCGTACTGTCCCAGTACCAGTTGGTTCCTCCTGGTAGTCCCACCGGATCGAAGCCCTTGATGTTCAGTGCGGAAATCGCCAGACGGGCCGTATGCAGGCTTGCCAGTTCGGGGCGATAGATGAGTTCGTCTGGAAGTAACTGCCAAGACCAAGGCGCATTGAGCGCGGCATCGGCCAGATAATTGTCTTGCATCGGCGCGAACGGATTGAAGTTATTGACTCCGCCCTGCTGCCACTGTTGCTCGGCCCCTCCCCACCAATTGAGACCACCTTGCCACCAATGCGTATCTTCTCCGTATCCGCCACCGGACCAGGAGTGGGGCTGTTGATCGACCCATGTATCAAGGTTAATCGGCTCCGGATAAATTCCCGGGGTATTTTCTATCACCACAGATGGTTGTGCCTGAGCGATGGAATGCAGAGAGCTTGCCAAGAGCACAAGCCAGAGTGGAAGTAATAAGCGAACCATGGACCAATTGTCTCGATAGACAGAGAAAGGAATTCCAAACCGCGACCCCCACTCTTTTAGGGCGGGGCACTCTAGCGGTTTGGATCGAGACTTCCTAGGGCGATTCGCGGCACTTTGAGGAAATGGAAAATGGCAATGCCAGCATGCTAGTCAGTGCATTTTTTGCCTTTGGCTCGCCCGCCCCGTTTATTTTCGTGGTGGATCGAGAATGACCGAGAGCGTTTTCTTGTTTCCGTCCCGTTCGACAATAATTTTCACTTGATCGCCGGCCTGATGCCGGCCGAGGACTTCTGCAAAATCAGTGACCGTGGCCACATCCGCATCACCGAACCGCACCATCACATCGCCTTCTTGCAGTCCGCCCCGTTCGGCAGGACTTCCCGGTGCCACACCGCTCAAGCGAACGCCCGTTTTTTCGTAGCCATAGTCGGGTCGACTGCCGAAGTAGGGCCATCTTCCCCCGGCAACCTTCGGACGTTTTGTCTTTTGATAAGCGGGGCGGGCAGCGGTTTCTGCGATTGCCAGGGCAGCATCAGCCACCATGCGACTCACCCTTTCGATGCCTTCAACGTTAATTTTTTCGTAATCATCTTCCGGGCGATGATAATCCTGGTGGGCCCCGGTGAAAAAATGGAGTGCAGGAATTTTTTTTTCATAAAATGATGCGTGGTCGCTCGGACCGTACCCACTCGGTTTTTTTATGATTTTAAAATTGTGTCCTGCGTTGAGGCGTTCGATAAGTAGATCGAACTCGGCTGCCGTGCCGGTTCCGTGAACAATAAGTTTATTGTCACGGAGTCTCCCCACCATATCCATATTCAGCATCGCGATGGTATCTTCCAGTGGAACAAGCGGGTCTTTGAGGTAATGGGCACTGCCGAGCAGACCGCGTTCTTCGCCGGTAAAGGCAATGAAGATGATTTTCCGCGGTAGAGGCTTTCCAATAGCAATCAGCCTTCGGGCAATTTCAAACAGTGCGGCAACGCCACTGGCATTGTCGTCGGCACCGTTATGAATCTCTCGCCGACCCGGGGAGGCCGAGGCATCTCCACCATAGCCAAGGTGATCGTAGTGGGCGCCAATCACAATGGCTTCCTCGCTGTGGGGACCTGCAGCGGGGAGGACGCCGATTACGTTGCGAATCTGTGTGACTTTGCGCTCCACGCCGCTTTCACCGCGGACTTGCCAACCTGTCAAAAGCTGACTGTTGGGCTTGCCGGTCTCGTCGATCAATTGTTCCAGTGTTGCGAGGTCTTTGCCGAGTGCCTTTTTGATCACCGGATCGAGCACATCACGGCGCAGATGAAAAATCGGCAGCTTCCGGTCGGGGCTCCCGTTTCCTGCGCGGGTGAATGCGAGGAGCGGGTCCTGAGCTTCCCGTATCTGTCGACTGAAAATTTCGATTTGACGGGCCGCAAGATTAACTTTTTCTTGATACTCGCTTTCTTGTTGAGCATCTTGTTTTTCGAGTAGGCCATACGCCGCATGTGCCGTAACGAGTTTATTGACAGCCTTTTGCCAGCGGTCTCTGGCTTGCGCGGTTTCCTGATCAATTTCATGTTTATCGGTACAGAAGAGGACGGCTGCTGCGCCATGGGCATAGGCATTGGAAATTTTAGTGCGGAAGTAGGCGTGCCGTGAGGGATCGGCTCCGAACGGGCTATGGACATCGCCGCGCAGCGGTTGATGGCGGAGGATGATGGCACACTTGCCCCGCACATCGATGCCTGCGTAATCGTCGTAGCCAATATGCTTATCGGTAATTCCATAACCAACAAAGGCGAGAGGAAGATCGAATGCGGCACTTCCCCCGGCAGCCAACGGAGTGAAGTCTTCGTTGAGTTGCAGCGGTGCAGCACCGGTTGCGTCACCGGAGGGGACCGGAGGCACGAACTGGAGGTGATTTTTTTTTGCAGGGCCCAGGCTTGCATCGGTGGTGACGGTGAGGTTTTGAAAAGGCGCTTCATCGAGGATGGCGGTCTGAAGTCCAATCTGTGCAAATTGCTCCGCGATGTACTCGGCTGCCCGATCGATTCCAGCGGTTCCAATTCCGCGACCTTCCATGGCGTCGGCCGCCAGTTCGCGTACGGACTGACCGATGCGTGCGTGGGCCACATCGGGCGGTGGAGAAGCTGCACCCGGATCTGCCCCGAGGGCTACGAGCGGATGGAGGTAAAAAACGCACCAGAGGAGAGTTTTTCCGCTGCGGTGAACGTCGGTTGTCTCTGGCTGGCCGTGACGCATGCGAGTTCTTTCTTGAGGCGGTGTCTGAAGGACTGCGGTGTTAAATGATTGCGCACAGTCGCTCCGAAATTCTTGGGCTCAGGCAGTTATTCGTCAAGGCGGTATTTCCTTTTCGCCGGAAACCAAACAATATCCGAGAAAACCCTATCATTCGCCTCTGCTTCGACGTAGAATTGGGTAAATTGCCGGGATAATTCACAGCGGGGGCTCCTTCGCCCTGGTATACGGATTCCATTGAGCCGACGGTTAAACGGCCTTGCATCACATCAATAGGTGGTAAGGACTGTGCCTTCGTTTTTTGTCATTCAGGGCCGCGATCGCGGAACTCGTTTTGAGTTAGAAAAACCGGTGGTGGCCGTCGGTCGCGATGTGCGCAACGATATCCACCTGCAGGACACTGAAATTTCTCGTCGCCATGCGGAATTACGCCAAGCCGATGAGAGTTTTACCGTTCACGATCTGGGCAGTTCGAACGGCACATTCGTCAATGGAACGGCAATTTCAACACATGTCATGCAAAGCGGCGACCAGTTACTGATGGGCCGAACGCTCTTGCTTTACACCGGAGGTGGAGCAAGCGCCGTGATTGACGGCAAAGTAGATATTGTCACTTCAGGTCGGAACGACGATTCGCGTATCTTGCATTCGATGACCGAAAGTGAGGGTAGTCGCTCGCTGCTCCATGCCGAAGTAACCGGTTCGGAAAGTCCTTGGCTGGCACGTGCCCGCAGTAACTTGCAGGTCATGTACCGGACGGCCCTTGCAGTGAGTCACACGCTCGATATCGACGAACTGCTGGATCGGATTATGAGTCTGATTTTTGAATGGGTCGAAGCCGATCGTGGCTGCATCATGCTCGTGAACAACGAAACGGGAACGCTCGAGCCCCGTGTGCGAAGGAATCGAGAAGGGATTTCGAGCGGCGCTGCGATTTCAATCAGCAAAACGATTTTGGATTATGTGACCGAACATGCCGAGGGCGTGCTGACGAGCAATGCCAAAGATGATAAACGCTGGGACACCGGGGCGAGTATCCTCAATATGGATATTCGAGAGGCGATTTGTGTGCCCATGCGGGGACGCTACGGAGTGGTCGGAGTGATCTATATCGATACTTCTTCGCCCCCTCAGCAGTTGGAGGAGGAAGGGAACAAGTTTCGCGAAGAACATCTCAAGTTAATGATTGCCATCGCGCACCAGGCAGCGCTTGCGGTCGAAGACACGTCCTACTACTCGGCGATGTTGCAGGCGGAACGACTTGCTGCGATGGGTCAGACCATCGCAACCCTCTCGCACCACATTAAGAATATTCTGCAAGGAATTCGTGGAGGCAGTTACCTGATTGAAATGGGCCTCGCAGATGACGATAAAGAGGTTACCCGTCGCGGGTGGCATATTGTAGAGAAAAATCAGGGAAGAATTTCCAATCTTGTTCTCGATATGTTGACTTTCAGCAAAGAACGGGAGCCGCAATTAGTGACGTCCTCGTTGAATGCAGTCGTCGCCGACGTGGTCGAATTGATGCAATCGCGTAGTGAAGAATTAGGAGTGGCCTTGAGTTGGACCGCTGCAGAGGAGATGCCAGACCTTCTTTTCGATCCGGAGGGGATGCATCGAGCGATATTGAATGTGCTGACCAACGCACTCGATGCGTGTGAGGAAGTGGAGGGTGGACAGGTTTCGGTAGCGACTGAACTGAGTAAAGAGAAAAAGTTAGTGCGCGTGCTCATCAAGGACAACGGCAGTGGAATCCCCGCCGACGAGGTCGATACGATGTTCACCCTGTTTGTTTCTAGCAAAGGCAGTCGGGGAACGGGACTCGGTTTGAGCGTGAGTCAAAAAATATGCACCGAACACGGGGGGCAGATTGTGGTCCAAAGTGCGCCTGGCACGGGCAGTCAGTTTGCCTTAGAAATCCCCATGGTTTTTCCGCCGGAGGACGAGCCAACGCTCCAAAGCGATGGTTCTTCGATTCGGGAGCCGCAGCCGCAGTAGCAATGACGTTTTGTGGTGAGAATTCTGCGGTTACCCATAGCTTGAGTGCCTAAAAAGGCAGCAAAAGTGCGGAAAAACGCCCTCTGGCTAAATGGCGTAAATAGTCAAGATGGCGATCCTGCGTCAAGGATTCGGATCCTATCGTTTCTGCTTGATTTACTGATTCTAGCACGACGATACCGCATAGGACTTTCCTTGGTTCGGTCGCTAGAGTCGCTCGACATGCAAAATAAAGCAATCAATCTCAACAGTTTGCGAGGGGCTTTCGCTGGCAACCTTCTCCGGTTGCTCGCCTGCTTGATTGTCCTGGGCAGTTCTTCTGCGCTGGAGGGTCAAACCGAGCAGCAAACGGTGCAGCGGTCAGTGTTCCTGCCGCAGGGCTCGCTTCCTGCCCAAGCGGCTCCGATTCCCAACCACCTTTGGCAGCAGGCCATGGCTTACGGGCAACCGCTCAATTACCAACCGCAGCTTGAGTTTGTCGATTCTGAAGCAGTCGACCCGGTGGCAGTGGAGGGGGAGGAAGAGTCTTTTGACGGTGTGGTGAGTGAAGATACCTTAGACCCCTATGGTCTTGTTCGAGTCTGGGCCAACGGCGTGCCTCCACGGGTGATCACCGTGCAGCGTTACAGCGATCACTACTGGCAGTTCAATGTCGATTTGCTCTCGCTGGAGCGTGCTTCCGTGAATGGCTGGAGCCGACTGTGGTTGGGTGGATCACGACCTTCTGGTGGCGCAAGGATTTCTGCGAAAGCGGATTTGTTTTACAGTTTCGATCTCGAACTTGCCTGGCTGGGCGGACTTTTCTGGAGCAACACTTCAAGCGAAATCAACTGGGGTCCTAGAATTAATACGAATTACAATATTACCAAGATAAGCTCCAATTTTAATGCCTTCGAAATCAATACGCGGTGGAGGTGGGTTGAAACCACGCGTCCCTGGACCGGTGCCTGGATTCTGGGCGTCCGCTATGTTCGTTTTGCCGATCATGCAATCATCGACAATCCGACCTCTGCTGGGTTTGATTACAGCTATGCTGAGACCGACATCGTCAATAATCTTGTCGGATTCCAACTTGGAGGCGAACTGTTTTGGTCTGTTTGGCGTGGATTGATGGTGGGTGGCGATCTTAAAGCCGGAGTTTATGGAAACAATGCGAAAAGAGAGACCATGGCAGTTAACCGAGGTGTAGGCCCAGGTCCTACTTTCGGTGGTGAAATCGTCAACCAGACAACCTCGTTCTTAGGAGAGGCCAACGTGATGGTCAATGCGGCCCTCGGGCACGGCCTGTACATCCGCGGAGGATACACCGGATTGGTTCTTCAGGGTGTTTCGCTCGGCTCGGACGCCTTGCTGGTTGATCCACTCACTGGGAGGCTTCCGGTTGCGGGTCGTATGTTTGCCCACGGTTTCTACGGTGGCCTGGAGTGGCAGTACTAAATTTCTTACAGGCGTGCTGCTCCTCGCTTATCTTCGCGGACAAAGCCGAGCTATTCTTTGTAACCGGCCGGCCGGCCCACAAACGGGTTGGCCCGTTTCTCATCGCCCACCGTCGTGTTCGGCCCATGCCCCGGCAGGATGAGCGTGTCGTCCGGGAGCGGAAAAAGTTTTTTGTGAATTGCCTGGGCCAAATGCTCGAAATTGCCATCCTCGAAATCGCATCTTCCGATACTCCCGGCAAACAGCACGTCCCCGCCGAAGACGACCATCGGCGAAGCGCCCTTCCAGACGAAAACCACGTGTCCTGGGGAGTGCCCCGGAATTTCTAAGACTTCCAAGGCAAAGCCCGCTACATCAAGTCGGTCGCCTTCCGTGACGGTTTGATCTGCCGGGGGGCTTGTGATAGCCAGACCGTACTGAGCCGATAGATTTTTAAGCGGATCGGTCAGCTTCTCGGCATCGCCCGCACTCACAATCAGCGGACAATCGGGCCACTGCGCCTTGAGGGCATGGTTGCCGCCAATATGGTCGCTGTGGCCGTGGGTGATGAGGATCGCCGCCGGTTCCAGATTGTTCTCGTTCAAGAAACCGATAATTTTGTCCGGTTCGAGTCCGGGATCAACGACCAGGCAATCACTTCTTCCTTCGAGATTGGCCACGAATGTGTTTTGCTGAAACGGGTTTGAGACGATCGTTGTGCAGTGGAATGGATGCATTTCAGCAGTTTCTCTGCCGGTTGGGCAGCATGGGGTAAGTTGACGGCCTAGGGGAAGGCTAGTGTCGCGTGCGGGCGCTCGGAGGACGCATCAATCGGTTTACGTAAAAGGGACTGCCTGGAGGCGGAGTTCTGATGTCGCGAGGACTCATCGGGCGATAATCATAACGATAGCTGCTCGCTGCCTGGAAGCAAAGCAGCATAGCGTAAAGTTTTGCAAAGCAAAAAGGGCACACACATCAGGGTAAATCGCTGATTTCACTCTCTGTAAACCGCATTGTTTGTGCGAATGGGAAAACAGCGATCAAGGAGGAGACGCTCAAAGGCCTCAACGTAGTCACGCGAAGGCCGAGGCTCTCGTCGGTTCTTGGAAAGGTAGGGATGCGTTATGACCGAATTGGCTCATGTCATGAAAAAAATCGAGTTATTTGTGGTAAGTCTTCTGGCGGTTGCGTTATTTTCGTCTCTCGGCAACGCAGAACCGCAACAGCAGAAAGAGCATCCGCTCGTGCCGGTGCTTAAAATTGCAGAGAAAGGGCTGAAGCATATCGATGCCGAAGTTCAGGACTATTCCGCAACGCTGGTTAAAAAAGAGCGCGTCCGAGGCCGACTCACAGACAATCAATATTTGTTCGTAAAAGTGAGGCATCAGCCTTACAGTGTCTATATTTCCTTCCTCGCCCCGGAAAAAATCAAGGGTCGGGAAGTTATTTATGTCGAGGGTCAAAATGGAAATAAATTGCGCGCCCATGAGGGGCGAGGATGGAAAGCAAAAATCGGAATGGTGTCGTTGAAGCCAGACAGTCCGCTGGCGATGGAAGAACAGCGGTACCCGATTACCATGATGGGAATGCGAACGCTGACAAAGAGGTTGATGGAAGTCGGGCAACAAGATCTCCGCTTCGGTGAAGTGACCGTTACCACACACGAGGGAACAAAGATCAACGGTCGCATTTGTACTTGCATTCAGGCAACACATCCGTTTCCCAGAAAACATTTCCGCTACCACATCGCGCGGATTTTTATCGACGATGAACTGGAAATGCCAGTCCGCTTTGAGGCCTTTCTGTGGCCGAGTAAGAAAGGTGGAAAACCGGTACTCGTCGAGCAGTACACCTACGTGAATATTAAATTGAACAATGGCTTTACAAATTTGGATTTTGATCCTCAGAATCCGCAATACAAATTTGTGAAACGCTAGCATCATCCCCGAAAGGGAATGAAAGTGGGCCGAGCGGGTTTCGCGGGGTTTTGCGATCCTGCCATCCCCTTACTTTTAGTGGTTTCGAGTCGTTGTTGTCTCCAGACGGGGGATTCCTTAGAATTCCCCAACACCGGTCGGTTCAGTTGCGGATTGATTGGTCGTGGTTGTCAATTGATTGCCCCCTGGAGACGTTGGAGATGGATGCCTCTGTTCGCGGTTGGTCCTTGCTGCGGTTCACTTTATTCAGCCCGGTTGGACTTATACTTTGCTTCGCGAGTCTGGCGACTGCCCAGGTTCCAGGCAGCCAACCCGTCGCACAGCCTATCCCCAGGCAACCGGCGGCCCCTGCGCAAGCACCGAACTCCCAATCTCCCACGCTTCCACAGCAGCAATTTCAGCAGCAGCAATTTCAGCAGCAGCAATTTCAGCAGCAGCAATTTCAGCAGCCTGTCCAAGGCAATCCGGCCGGCAATCGTGGAGTCGCACCGGCCGTTGCCAATCCCACCGCCGCCCCTGCGCAAGCTGCGCATCCGCTGGACGCAGAGATTAATTTCGCGCGGCAACGTTTGGCGACGATGGAGCAAAATATCCAGGACTACAGTTGCGTGTTTACGAAACGAGAACTGGTCGATGGAAAGTTGCTGCCTTACGAGCAGATGTTCATGAAGGTTCGTCATCGCCCCTTCAGTGTGTACATGTATTTCTTGGGGCCTGAAGATGTCAAAGGACAGCAGGTGGTCTATGTCGAAGGTCAGAACAACGGCAAGATGGTGGCTCAACCAATTGGCTTAAAGGGAAAGTTTGGCCCGTACTACCTCGACCCGAACGGCACCTTTGCGATGGCCGGACAAAGGTACCCCATCACCAACGCGGGCTTTGTGAATCTCACGAAGCAACTGATTGCCGAAGGAATGCGAGACCGTCAGTACCCTCAATGCGAAGTGAAGGAGTACAAGGGAGCAAAAGTATCAGGACGTACGTGCACGGTGACTGAAATTATTCATCCACAATTGCCACAGTTTGAATTCCACAAGGCGAGAATTTTTGTGGATGATGAATGGAACATACCCATTCGGCTAGAGTCCTATCTCTGGCCTCAGCAGCCTGGTGGGCCGCCGCCGGTACTCGAGGAATACACCTACACAAATCTGAAATTCAATAACGGATTTACAGACGCCGACTTTGTGATTCGAGAAGAGTAGCACCTTCCGCTAAAAACGATCTACAGTAGTTTGTGCCTAGCGATTCGAAATGGGGTACACATTCATACCCGTTTTGTTCTCTCACCATGCTAAGCCAGGTATTTCAGCAGAGAAGGGCATCTTCGCTTCTTCGGCTTGGCCGGTTACGTGGCTCTTGGTGTTTATTCTGATCGGGGTGGCTCTTCTGATGGTTTTTTTTGAAGAACGTTTTATTTTTATCCCGCGGCCGTACGATGGTAGCGATGCCTGGCGACCGCCCGGCGGGGATTATGTGGATGTGCACTTTCAAGCTGCGGATGGAACAAACTTGCATGGGTGGTATTTTCAGCACCCAGCGCCACGCGCCCATGTACTTCACTGTCACGGAAACGCCGGAAATATTACCGGGCGGCTCGAGATTGCCCGCCAACTGGTGCGGCTTGGTGCGAGCGTCTTTCTGTTTGATTATCGCGGTTATGGACGGAGTGAGGGGAGTCCTACCGAATGGGGTGTACTTGAAGATGCACGTGCAGCCCGCAAAGAGTTTTCCCGTCGTGCCGGTGCAGGGGAAGCTGAGATTGTTCTTTTAGGACGTTCTCTCGGGGGCGGTGTTGCCGTCGATTTAGCGGCTCGCGACGGTGCCCGGGGACTGATTCTCGAAAGCACATTTACAGACCTTCCGGAGGTGGCATCGGTGCATTACCCGTTCCTGCCTGCAAAATGGCTGCTCCGTACCCGGTTGGATTCGCTGAGTAAAATTCGGCATTATTTGGGGCATGTTCTCCAGTTCCATGGCACCGACGATCGGATTGTTCCGCTCGAAATGGGAAAGCGTTTGTTTGCGGCCGTGCCCGGTAGGGAGGGTGTGCAAAAAGAGTTCTTTCTTTGGGATGGAGGGGATCACAACCAGCATCCTCCTCCTGAATACTATGAAGCGATGGGTCGTTTCTTCGACCGCTTGCCTTCGGACTGATTTTTCAGGCGGTTGTTTCTGCTTTCTTGGAATTTACAATAGGTTGCGTAGGACGCACAATATTCTGCACGTTCTTTACAGCCGAATACATCCTTTTTTGCGGTGCACTATCCATGGACCTCCTGAAGTATTTTTTTGTTGCGGGGCCGTTGCGGCTGTTTTTTTTCGGGCTTTTGTTTGCGGTTGCTCTCGGGTGCGATTTTACTCACTCGGCCATCGCCGGCGAGGATGAAAGCTCAGACGAAAAAATTCAATTGCTGATTGTGGATGGCCAGAATAATCATGGAACCTGGCCGAAAACGACCGCGATGATGAAAAAGTATTTTGAGGACACCGGCCGCTTTGCGGTCGATGTAAAGCGGACGCGTTTCACCAGTAACGGCGATGCGCTGGCCGAGGAGTATGCGCTTCCTGGATTTCAGACGTTTGCAACCAAGACTCCACAGACCGATCCGGATTTCAAGCCCGACTTTGATAAGTATGACGTGGTTCTTTCGAATTTCGGTTATGGGGCAGCCCCTTGGCCGGAAGTTACCCGGGCGAACTTTGAAAAGTTTGTTCGTCGTGGAGGTGGGTTTGTGGTGGTCCATGCGGCGGATAATTCCTTTGGCGATTGGGCGGCGTACAACAAGATGATCGGCGTCGGCGGATGGGGTGGGCGGACTCCCAAATCGGGACCCTACGTCTACTTTAATTCCGAAGGTAAAGAGATTCGCGATACCGCTTCCGGACCCACTGGAAGCCACGGGCCGCAGCATGCGTTTCCGATCGTCGTTCGCGATCCCCATCATCCAATCACAGAAGGCATGCCCAAAGAGTGGATGCACGCCCGCGATGAACTGTACGATTACCTGCGTGGTCCGGCCCAAAACATGCAGGTTCTGGCGACGGCTTATTCGGCGAAAGAAAAAGGGGGCAGCGGAAATCATGTGCCAATGTTGATCACCATCCGCTACGGTGACGGGCGTATTTTTCACACGCCCATGGGACACGATGATGGTGCCATGCGGTGCACAGGATTTGCCACGGCACTGGTGCGGGGTGCTGAGTGGGCGGCAACGGGTGAGGTCACGCTTCCGCTCCCCGAGGATTTTCCCCAGGCAGACGCCGTCTCAAAACGGAATGAAGACTAGGCGGCGAGACTAGGTGAAAAGGTTCTCAAGGCGTTGTCGATGCAGAAAGCAATTCCTGCAGCGCAAACTGATGTTTGCCGAGTTTTCCACCATAGTTTCCCGCACCGATTGCGACCACTCCCTCCCCGGTTGCGGCATGTAGCGCAGCGGCCATCGCACCGCCGACCACACCTGGCCCGGTTCCATCGATAACGATTTCCAGCGCGTAGTTTGCCTCCTCAAGCAGAGCGGTTTCGGTACGACCACGGATGGTCGGACAATAGGCGTCTGCCGTGCTTGCCGGCAATTGCTTGTAAATCGAACCGACTTTGCTTCCGCTCCTGGCGACGCCACCAGGAAAGGGAGCAATCACGCCGGGGATTTCGGCGACCGCATCGGTACCGCGGCGGGCGGCCGCCAGGGCAGATTCCAGGTCAACGGCCTGGAGGATAATGTTTCCCCCTGCCACGCCTCGACCGACACCCAGACGATCTTCCACCAAAAACTCCCCGTCCATCACAGGAATCCGCCAATAGCGGCGATCGAATATTTTCTTGCTTTTCTGAAAACCATCACCGAAATAGCGGATATGTTTGCCGAGGGCGATTTTGTCTTCCTCGCCATCGAGGCCGTCAAAGACAGCCGTTGTGGGGCACGTCATCACGCATTGACCAGTACGATTGGGTACGGCTTTGGAAAGCGCTTTTGTAGAAAATCCGAAGACCAATACGCTGACTCCGCAGCGACCATCGGGGGTCTGAGCAGGGTCGAGATACGCTTCCACTCCCGTCTCTGCATCGCAGGCGATTACCGACGAGCTGTAGCCCGTAAATTCGCGGACAGCAGCTTGCAGCCAATAATCGTCGTGCGCCGTGATGATTAACCGCACATACCGCATGTCGAAAGCTTCGGCAAACGTGTCGAGAATCTGTGTACCGTGGAGTTCCATTGGGGCCTATTTCGTAATCTTTCGATCCGCACTGTCGGTCTGGCGAGAGACCATAATGACCGAGTTCGGCCAACAGGCAAAGGGGTCTTTCGTCTTCCATCAGGGTTCTTTTGCAAACTCTACAGGCTAAAATCTGAAGGAAAAATTTAGGCCCAACGGTTGGTTGACCCCTTTAGGAGATCAGGCACAATACGAGTGTATTTTTCATCGCCCGCAGATGGTTTGATGTTTCCTGGAGACGGAGAGAAAAAAAGTGAATAGTACCCGTCAGCGTATTCGCGTGGGACATAGCCCTGATCCCGATGATGCTTTTATGTTTTATGCCCTTGCGCGGGATAAAATTGAAACGGGCGACTATGATTTTCAGCACGAACTGGTCGATATCGAAACACTTAACCGCCGCGCGTTTTCCGGTGAGTTGGAATTAACGGCGGTCAGTTTGCACGGTTATGCACACCTCACGGATCTCTACATGCTTTGCCCTTGTGGTGCGAGTATGGGAGACCGCTATGGTCCCATGGTCGTCGCCCGAGAGGAAATGCGTATCGACGAACTTCGAGATAAAACGATTGCGGTCCCCGGCACGCTGACGACTGCCTATCTTGCGCTGCGTCTTTGTCTCGATAAAGACTTCGATCACGTCGTCGTTCCGTTTGATGAAATTCTTTCTTGCGTTGCTGAGGGGAACTATCAGGGAAAATCTATCGACGCGGGTCTCATTATTCATGAGGGACAATTGACGTATGCGGACCATGATCTGCACATGCTTATTGATATGGGGCAGTGGTGGTACGAGCAGACGCAACTTCCCTTGCCACTCGGGGCCAATGCAATACGTAAAGATCTGGGCCGGGAAGTGATCGGTGATGTGAATCGATTGCTGAAGGAAAGTATTCAATATGGGCTCGATCATCGAAGCGATGCCCTCGAGTATGCCCTGCAATATGGGCGTGACCTGGATCGCGAGAAGGCGGATACTTTCGTGGGGATGTATGTCAATGACTGGACACTCGATTTTGGAGAGCGGGGCCGGGAGGCGGTGACCGTACTCCTGCATCGGGGGTATGAAGCGGGTGTGATTCCCCAAAAGATCGACCCTGAATTTGTCGAATGACCAACGACCCTAAGTTTGACACCGAAGACCATCCGCCTTTTGCGCCGAACGTCACTTCGGTTGAGAGGCCTGTCGATTTCCCACGTTCGGATTCGAAGAAAAAGCAGAGCCGATTCAGAAATAGTATGGCCGTCCTGCTTGCTCTATTGGGTTTCGGACTGCTCGCCGTGTTGATCCTGGGATGCAGTGGCGGCAATCCGGCAATCTTAGTTCTCCTGTTGGCGATGGTCGGATTCCTCCTGCTCCATTACATCGTGTGGGGACGTTCGCTGAGTCGTTCCGATGTGCATACGGAAGATCATCCTTCTCCAGAATAAGCGCTGAGCTTGGCGTTTTTTGCGGCCACGGTCTGCCAAACGGGGAGGAGGTGCATGAATGACGTAAGCGGTTGGTCGTGGTAGAATCGCAGGCTAGGTGCGGGGAACCCCAGACGTGGAAAATTGAGATACATAGGACCGGGAGTGTCGCTGGTTTCACACGGGAATTATTTTGAAAGTTTGATAGATGGATACGACGTGGCAACAACATTTGGATCGGGCGATCGATGCACGGGGTGAGGAATTGATTGCCCTGCGGCGTCACCTTCATGCGTATCCGGAGCTCAGTGGCGAGGAATTTCAAACGACCGCGCTTTTGTTGGAGCGTTTGCAGTCCGCCGGATGCGTCTGCCGTGTTCCTGCAGAGAAACGTGGTGTGCTTGCAGATGTGGGCAATGAAAAAGGTCCTCGGATCGGACTGCGTGCCGACATCGATGCCCTGCAAATCCACGATGCAAAAGATGTTTCCTACCGAAGCGTAAACGATGGCGTGATGCACGCATGCGGTCACGATGCACACAGTGCAATTCTGTATGGCGCACTCTGCGGTCTACAGCAATTGCGGCAAGCCGAAGCATTTCCCTGGCCCGTTTCGGTGCGCGGCATTTTTCAGCCGGCGGAAGAAACGGCGCAAGGTGCGCAAGAAATGGTCGCTTTTGGCGCATTGGAGGGTCTCGCCGCTGTGCTGGGCATTCATGTGGACCCGAAACGCGCGGCTGGCTCGATCGGCTTGCGGGATGGTGTGAGTACGGCCAATTGCGATGAAATTCGCATTCATCTGCGGGGCGTGGGCGGCCATGCGGCTCGTCCCCATGAGGCGGTGGATCCGGTCAACGCAGTCGCGCAGCTTCTACAGGCGATTTATCTACTCATTCCACGGACCACCGATAGCCAGGAGGCAGTGGTGGTCACATTCGGACGTATCGTTGGAGGAACCAATTCTAACGTGATTCCTGAATCGGTAGAACTGCGTGGTACGCTGCGAACCCTTTGTGGAAATGTGCGTGTCCAGACCAAAGAAAAACTGCATCGTATCTGTCACGGAGTGAGTGAGACGACGGGAGTTGAGATTGACTTAGATATCAAAACTGAAATCGATTCAGTTGTTAACGATAAAGCACTCAATCAAATCCTGCGGCGGTCGGCAACCGAACTGATTGGAGCGAAGAATATCGAAGATATTCGTCGCTCGAGTATGGGGAGCGAGGATTTTTCGGTCTATCTGCGGGAAGTCCCGGGGGCAATGTTTCGTTTGGGGACGGCAACGAACGAACGACATGTACCGCTGCATTCATCGAACTTTGATATTGCGGAAGAGGTCATCATCGTGGCTGCAAAAATTCTTGCCCGAAGTGCTGTGTTCTGGTCTGATCCTAGTAGAAGTGACGATTGTTCGTCTGTGACGGAGGAGATAACCCAATGAGCAAAATCGAATTCCGCGGAAACGATTCGCACACCATTGGCGTCGAGGTCGAACTTGGTCTGGTCGATGAAAAAACGATGGGGCTAAGTAGTTCGCTAGGCGCTCTGATGGCGAATCTCGATTCAACAGACGAAGGCGGTCAGATCAAACCCGAACTGATGCAGAGCGTTTTGGAAGTGAATACCGATGTCTGTCATACGGTGTCCGATGCAGAGGAGTCACTCAAAAAGCAGATCGCAGTGGTCGAGGCAGTAACCGATCAGATGGGCTTGCGATTGTGGTGGGGTGCGACCCATCCTTTTTCCAGGTGGGACGAACAGAAAGTGACTGAAGATGAACGTTACCTTCGGTTGGTCGACCTCTTGCAAGACATGGCGCGAAGGCTGGTTACCTTCGGTTTGCACGTCCATGTCGGTGTTGATACTGGCGACAAAGCAGTCATGGTTTGTGATCGGATTATGCAACACCTGCCCACAATTCTTGCACTCAGTTGCAGTAGTCCTTTTTGGGAACAGCGTGATACGGGCCTGGCTTCCTATCGCTCGAAGATTATGGAGGGTTTGCCGACAGCGGGGCTGCCGACGCTCATGCGCAACTGGAGTGAGTATGTATGGCTTGTGAACCATATGGTGGATACCGGATTCATCAACAGCATCCGCGAAATCTGGTGGGACGTCCGTCCGCACCATAACTTTGGTACGGTCGAGGTACGTGTCTGTGATATGCCGGGCAATTTGCAGGACACATTGTCGATTACGGCACTCATACAGTGCCTGGTAAAAGCACTATCCGACGATATTGATCAGGGTGCCTACCAGCACGACTGTCATCCGATGATGGTCCTGCAGAATAAATGGCGATCGTGTCGATATGGACTCAACGCCAAACTGGTCGACACCTACACCTATGAGGCATTCTCGGCCAAGGAACGGGTCGGGCAACTTGTGAGGCGACTGCGGCCGGAAGCGGAAGCCCTCGGCTGCAAGAACTATCTCGAATCGTGCCTCGACATTGCCTCGCGACCGAGTTGGTCTGAAAGGCAGCGAAGCATCTACGAACAGACGCAGGATCCGACCGAGATTGTCCGGACCCTGACCGAACTCTCGAGAATCCAGGCCCGCAATTCTTCCTCATGAGCGGAGCGAGGGGCCTCCCTGGGGGACGATCGAGGGTAAAAATAGGAAGTTTAGGCAAAGTTTTTCGGCAGTAACGATTTTTAGGGATATTCCGGTTCTAACGGTTCGATATCAGAGTGTGTGGTGGTTTTTGCGCCGCACGGTTTATCGCTTCCTTGTTGCTGGAAACCTTTGATGCGTTCTTGGTTTTATCGAAAAAATAGGCTGCTGTGCTTTGCCGTTCTCTGGCTTGCGGCCACGCATGCCACGAGCGTTGTCTCTGGGGCCGAGACAGATTCAACGCAGGCGATGGATTTGCTCGACGATTGGCCCCGGCAATGGATCGATGAGCGTCGCAGCGACACACAGCGGCAACCGGTTTATCAGCGCGTGCCTCCAGGCTTAATCGCCCCGGTGCCCGCTGTTGCCCTGGCCACCACCGAGTCCCAAAATCAGATTCAGCTGCAATCTTTCGAATCTTCTTCGGGCGCGTTGCAAACCGTCCCTCCCTGCGTTGCCACGATGCTGCTTCCGGTCGGGCCTCCTGAACCGTGGTGGGTGGATGCCGAATATTTACATTGGTGGATCAAGGGAATGAAAAACACACCTCCCTTGGTGACAACGGGCAATGAGAGTCCCGGGCAGGACGGTCGCATTGGGGCGAGCTCGACACGTGTGCTGTTTCCCACGACCTCACTTTTTCAGACTCCGGGGTCGGGAGGGAGGATTCGCTTCGGCCATTGGTGGAATCCGGAACACTCTGAAGGGATCGATGGCGATTTGTGGGGTTTGAATGGACCTCAGGAGCGTTTTTCGATTTCTTCAAACGGAGTGCCACTGCTCGCTCGTCCGTTTTTCGATACGAGCCCTTCGACACCCGGACAAAATGCGGAAGTTGTTGCCAACTCTGCCCGCGCGGGCGGGGTCACGGTCCTCGCAGAGAGTGATCTCTATGCAGCCGGGATCGGTTGGCGGTGGAATTTGGGCGTATTTCGACCGCCCCGGGCGAGGCCCTGTCGTGCGGTGCCCGCGACATTCTGCTTTCTTCCCCGTGGAGATATCCGACTCGATTTTACTTGCGGATACCGCTACGCCCGACTCGATGAACAGCTTTCTGTGCTTGAGAATGTCACCGTTACGGGGACGGGGCGGTTTGATGTCGAGGACCACTTCCGCACAATCAACGATTTTAACGGTGCGGAAATCGGTTTGCATTATATGCATCATCACTGTCGTTGGTCCTTTGATCTACGACCGCGACTCGCGTTTGGGAATGTCCATCAGCGGACCCAGATTAAAGGAGGCACGGTTTTTACGCCAACCGGCAGTACGGCCATTCGGGAAACCGGCGGGCTGTTGGCCCTGGAAGGAACCAATATTGGCACCACCACCCGCGACCAGTTTTCGATTCTGCCGCAGGTCGATGCCCGACTCGGATATCGGCTTACGGATCGACTGGCATTTAACGTGGGCTATTCGTTTCTGTATTGGATGCGGGTGGCACGCCCGGGGGAGCAGATTGATTTCAACGTGAATTCAGAGTTCTTTCCAGCCAGCAATCCCTTTCCCACAACACCGACTGGAACCGGTCCCCGCGACCCGAGACCGCGTAACGCCGACGCCGCTTTCTGGGCCCAGGGTTTGAATTTGGGATTGGAGTATCGTTTCTAATTGCCGCTGGCTGTGTCGGGCAATAATTATTTCGAATGCCCGGTATCGGCCGGTTCGATTAAAAGCCAATCGGGAATCCGCTGTACCTGACCGTTGCGATCGACGCACGCGAGGGTGCTTGCTGCTTTGGCGATCAGAGCTTCGTCATGGAAGAGTTCGTACTCGTGATCGATACGAACAAGTGTTACCCGCATCGTCCGTGTTCTGAGCTTTAAAAGATCATCGTACCTGGCACCCCGGTGGTACTGGACAGCGATTTTCGTGACGACCAGAAACAGACCCGATGCTTCAAATTCCCGATAGGTTTGCCCGAGTGCGCGGAGTTGCTCGGTTCGCCCTATTTCGAAGTAGTTCAGGTAATTTGCGTGGTGTAATCGACCCATCGCGTCGGTCTCGCTGTACCTGACGCGAATTTCAGTCTCGTGTGCATTGATCATGATGTGACTCGGCTTTGTTGACGCTGGTCGGCGGATTCTTTATAGTGACCGTCCGAGCGGCGAGTTCGGAGGGATCCAGTTCCAAATCCGCTAACAGCTTAGTCGAATCTATGAGCACCGGAGAAGGCGCCGGGACGGAGTTTTCCACGATTCGAGGTCGTGATTACCCGACTATCCGACAATTTACGGTCTTTCTTGAAAACCGGGTAGGCCAGCTTCTCGAAGTTGTCCGTCGGTTTGAAGGAAGCAATGTTCGCATTTGCGCGCTATCGATTAGCGATTCCTCGGAGTGTGCCTTCGTGCGGTTCCTCCTGAGTCGACCGGAACAGGGCCGCGAGATTCTCGAGCGAGCTGGCTTGGCGATGATCGAAAGTGATTTAATCGGTGTCGTCCTTCCTCAGGAACCGCAACCCCTCCTGCGGATCTGTACAGCACTTCTGCAGGCAGAAGTCAACATTATCCAGGCGTATCCGATTTTGGATCGCGATGCCGTCGCGTTGATGGTTGATAATATCGAGATGTCGCAAGATACGCTCAGTAATAAGGGGTTTACTATGTTGACCGAAGATGATCTTTCAGATCAGCACTAGGCGACACTTTTCCGAGACCCGACAGCCGTACTGGGTAGGCGGGTTATCGACCCACGGCGATCAACCGAATCGCATCGAAGCAGGCAGTAGAAACATGTCTATCATCGTTGTGTGTCAAAATTGCCTGCAACGTTTCAAAGTCAGCGACAAATTTGCAGGTAAAAAAGGCCCCTGCCCCAAATGCAAGACAATCCTGCGCGTGCCTCTTAAAGAAGAGGAGGTGAAGGTTCACTCGGCTGAAGAGACGCAGCAGGGACCACGCGGTAAATCGGGCGAATTGGTTCTCAAACCGATCACTCGGGAAACGACCCAACTTGGTAAATTAGCATGGAGTGTCATCGGGGCGCTGGTCGTGGCGGTCATTGTCATGGTGTTGCTTCTACGTGGTCTAGCGCCACTTGAGGTGCGACAGTGGGTCGCTTCTGTGGGTCTCGTTCTGCTTGCTCCTCCGCTCGTGATGGGTGGCTACTGGTTTTTGAAAAATGATGACTTGGAACCGTATCAAGGATGGAGTTTGTGGATTCGCACCGGCATTTGTTGTGTAATTTACGTCCTTTGCTGGGTCGTCTACGGATACCTGGTTCCTCCCGACTGGAAAGATGAATTTTGGAAATGGGCTTTTCTTGGTCCCGCCTTTGGTGTTGCGGGAGCAACAGCAGCCTTTGCCTGCTACGATCTCGACTTTGGAAGCGGTTTTTTTCACTTTGCATTTTATGCCGGTGGGACAACACTCTTGGGACTTTTGCTGGGACTTCCGCTGCTGGGGGCTTGAGCGATGTCGAGCATTTTAGAAATCCCTGAAATTAGACTACTCGATGCAAAATGCTCCCTGATTCGGATCCCTGCCGAACTCGATGTTCCCGTCACACCACGGGTTTGCCGCTTAATCGACACGGCCGAATTTCAGCGACTTAAAAGCATCAGCCAGTTAGGGTTGGTGAGCCTCGTCTATCCAGCAGCCCACCATACCCGGTTTGAGCATTCTTTAGGGGTGTATCGTCTCGCCTTGCTTTACCTTAAAAGGCTTGCACATGATCCGCGGTTCGCAAAATTGATTGGGACAGCAGATGCAGAATTACTGATCGTCACCGCACTACTTCACGATCTAGGGCATTGGCCTTTCTGTCATGCCATCGAAGATATTCAATTGCCTCGGGTGCCACGGCATGAATTTTTTGCCAGCAGTTTTTTGCTTGAGGGTGAAATTTCGGAATTGCTCGTTCGTGATTGGGGAGTTCATGCACGCGATGTTGCAGGGCTCCTGAGCGGTGAATCGCAGGAGGCATCGCACCAGATACTCGCAAGCATACTGTCGGGGCCGATCGATATCGACAAGATGGATTATTTGCCGCGAGATAGTTTGCATGCAGGTGTGCCCTACGGCCGAAATTTCGATCAAGAACGGCTGATTGGAAGTCTCTGCTTGAATGCAGATGGAACCGCACTGGCGATTGGTGAGAAAGGAAAGACCGCTGCTGAAATGATGGTTTTTGCGCGGTATGTCATGTTCAGTGAGGTTTATTGGCACCATGCCGTCCGCGCTGCAACTGCCATGCTGCAGCGCGGTTTTTATCAAGTCTATGAATCGATCGACCTGGATGTGCTGTTTCGAGGTAGCGAAACAGTCCTGATTCACGAGTTGCGGGCGGCTGCGGAAGGGACCTCAGTGGCTGCGGTTTTTGACGGATTATTCGGACCGCGTCGTCGTCTTTATAAGCGGTTGCGACAATTCAGCTTATTTGAAAATGCGGACCTTTATCGTCGGATGGCGGGGCGCCCTTACAACTGGTTGCTCGCCGTGGGCGACCAGTTGGCCGAACGGATCAGCATGAAACTGGGAATATCTATCCTGAATTCTCAGATCCTGATCGACGCACCCCCTTCTTCGCGCGAGGTTGAATTTGATCTCGATGTCTACTTTGCCAAGCAGGAAGATTACCAAAGTCTCGGACTGGTCTCCCCGGTCGTTCGAGCCTTGGCTCAAGAACAGTTTGACGACTACGTGAAGCGGGTACGTTTTTTTGTGGATCCGCAATGGATCGACGAGGTGCGGCGGATCGATGACTTGCCTAGTTTGATCGAAGAATCCCTGGAGGCAGTCGGAGAGTAACAGATCTAAGGTACGTTTCGTTTCACTCGGATCGTTTCACCACGTCTTCCTAATCGGCAGTCAATCGATGCATTTTCCTCCCGTTCAAAATGTTTGGTTTCTCACAGGACCGACCGCATCGGGTAAATCTGCCGTAGGTATCGCCGTGGCAAAGCACATCGATGCAGAAATTATCTCAATGGATTCGATGGCGGTCTATCGCGGGATGAATATTGGTACTGCAAAGCCGACTGCCGAAGACCAGTCGGCGGTTGTACATCATTTAATCGATCTCGTCGAACCGAGTCAGGAATTCAGCATCTCCCAATACCTCCGGACTGCGCATCAGGCAATCGATCAGATCCGACAACGGAACCGAAAGATTTTATTTGTGGGAGGGACACCACTCTATCTCAAGGCGCTCCTTAGCGGGTTTGATGACGGTCCGGAGGCAGATTGGAGTTTGCGCCGCCAACTGGAAGCCGAAGCGAACGAGCGAGGAAACGAAGCACTGTATGGTGAGTTGGCGAAGATCGATCCGGAAGCTGCTGAAAGGATTCATCCGCATGACCGGCGACGCATTATCCGTGCGCTGGAGTACTACCAAAAGACCGGTCAGCCTATCAGTTCCGGACAGAAGCATTTTTCCGAGCAGGCAAATCCGGATTCGGTCCAAGTGCTGTCTCTCGATTGGCCACGGAATATTTTACATACGCGCATCAATGAACGCGTGAAACAGATGTTTCGCAGTGGATGGGTGGAAGAGGTGCGTGGCCTTTTGGAAAAAGAGGACCATCTGGGCCGGACCGCGGCGCAGGCGGTTGGCTATCGGGAAATACTGGCATTGCTGCGGGGTGAAATAGAGATGGAGGCAGCAATTGAAAAAACGCAGGCTGGGACACGTCAGCTTGCGCGACGGCAGTTAATCTGGCTGCGGTCCCTTGCCGAATGTCAGAAGATTCCCTTAGCTTTGCCACTAAATATTCCACAGGTGACCCAGCGAATCTTGCAAATTAGTGCCTTCGGGGAGGTTTCTCAGGAAAATAGCAGTCCGCTGGATGCGGACGAGAGGATCGATGGCCTTGATAAAGCCTGACAGTCCTGCTTTTCTGCGCGAGCGGATTGTCTTAAAATGCCTCGCTGCGTTGAGACCCTGGAGGGACTCGAGGCATCCATTCGGCGCGGCGGTGAGGTTGCCCCGCGATTACTGTGTTTTTTGGAAACGAGCGAGGTTCCCTTGTTACGCACACACACCTGCGGTGAACTTTCCGCGGAAGATCTTGATTTACAGGTAACCCTATGTGGCTGGGTCGATACGTACCGTGACCACGGGGGCGGTTTATTTATCGATCTTCGCGATCGCTACGGACTGACTCAAGTGGTCTTTGGTCCCGATACGGCGGACGAAATGATGCAACTTGCGCGCAAATTGCGCGGCGAAACGGTGGTCTGCATCGAGGGTCGTGTTGCGCGGCGACCGGAAGGCAATGAAAATCGCAAGTTACCGACAGGTGCCGTTGAAATTCGAGCGTCGAGGGTAGAGATTTTAAATCAGAGCCTAACGCCCCCATTCCAATTAGATGCGAGCGAAAAAACCGGTGATCTAGCAGGCGAAGACTTGCGGCTCAAATATCGCTACCTCGATCTACGCCGCTCCGTGATGCAGCAAACCATGCTGTTGAGGCATCGAATGATCAAGCTCATGCGCGACTATTTTGATGAGCATGGGTTCATCGATGTGGAAACTCCTATCCTGGGGCGCAGTACACCAGAAGGCGCACGAGACTATCTGGTTCCGAGTCGGGTCCATCCGGGAAGTTTTTATGCACTACCTCAATCCCCGCAACTCTACAAGCAGATTCTGATGGTGGCCGGATACGATCGCTACGTGCAGGTGGCACGCTGTTTTCGCGACGAGGATTTACGTGCAGATCGTCAGCCGGAATTCACACAACTCGATATGGAAATGTCGTTTGTAACAGCCGACGATGTCATCGGGATGATCGACGGACTGGTTGTCAAATTGGCGAAGGAAGTGTTGAATCTTGAAGTGGAACTACCGCTTCCCTGGATGACGTACGATGAGGCGATGGAACGATTCGGTCACGATGCCCCCGACCTTCGGTTTGGTATGGAAATTGTCGATGTGACCGAATGGGCAGGGAAGACAGCATTTCGCGTCTTTCAGGGCGTGGCAACATCGGGAGGCCGCGTGCGTGGGATCAATGCCAAAGCAGCAAGCGATCGGTATTCGCGCAAGGGGATTGATGCGTTGACCGACTACGTGGTGCAGGACTTCGGGGCGAAGGGGCTGGCCTGGTTTAAGGTCGAGGCGGATGGCGGGCTGGCTTCACCCATCGCAAAAAATTTCCAGCCAGAAGAACTTGCTGCCCTCGCGTCGGCGTTTGCAGCTGAACCGGGAGACTTTCTGCTCCTGGTGGCCGACTCATTCGAGGTAAGTTCGCGTGCGCTATCGGGCTTGCGGGTGCGACTTGGGAAGGAACTCGAGCTTTACGATCCAGGGCAAATGCACTTTTCCTGGGTCGTCGAATTTCCGATGTTTTCTTACGACGAAACGGAAAAGTGTTGGGCAGCAATGCATCATCCGTTCACCGCACCCCGGCCCCAAGATATTGAACTCTTGAAGTCCGATCCGGGGGCCTGTCGAGCAGTCGCCTACGATTTGATTATCAACGGCTCGGAGGCGGGTGGGGGGACGATCCGAATCCACGATCAAGCTCTGCAGCAACAGGTCTTCGAGCTGCTCGGAATCGATAAACAGATGGCGGCCGAGCGCTTCGGATTTTTGCTCGAGGCGCTGCAATTTGGCGCGCCGCCGCACGGGGGCATTGCGCTGGGGATTGATCGGTGGGTCATGCTTTTCTCCAGCCTGGAGAATATCCGCGACTGTATTGCTTTCCCCAAGACGCAGCGGGCATCGGATCTGATGACGGCGGCTCCAGGGGCGGTCGATTCCCGGCAGCTCGCCGAATTGGGGATCAAGATTAGCCGTTGACCAAAATGGCGAGTTGGGGCAGACTAAGGAAGGTTGGTCGGCAGAAAATTTTCCACACAGAGGTAAATTTCGTCAGTCCTACGGTAAGGTGTAAGGATGCCGCTTAGGTCCACCGGAGAAAGGAAGCACAAAAGTGTTGCAAAAAAATCTGTTACGAGAGGTATTAAGAAACGATAAAAAAGGCGGCTTTCGCCATGGGCGTGCGTCTTTTTTGCTTTTAGCTCTTTCGTTTCTTCTTACCGCAGTTGGTTGCGGAACTGAAAGTACACGCAGCACAGCGCAGAACCGGAGCCGTCCGAGTCCGTTGAAATCCGAGACGACCGTTGTGGCACGTGTCCTCAAGGAAGAGCCCGAACCCGCACTTCCGTTACAGCCGGCCATTCCCGCGGTTCATCTTTCGGAGCAGCATGAGGCGGCGTCTCTCTTAAAGCAGGGAGATTTACTCCCTGATCTGCAGCTAGCGGATCCAGAGGGTCAATCGCACTCGTTGCACTCTCTGCTCGGTGATCGCGTGACCGTTGTCTGTTTCTGGTCAGGTCAATCGCCGGCGGCAGTCCAGCAGCTCCAGGATACGGGGCCGGAAATCGTTGATCTTTTTAAGGACAAGGGGCTGGAAGTCGTCTCCATCAATTACGGACAATCGGCAGACGAAATCCGTAAGGTGACACAGGAGACCGACTTCTCAGAGAAGGTATTAATGGATCCCCAGGGCAAGGCTCTCGCACAGGTTGCGACACGCTACCTCCCGCGGACCTATCTCGTAGACTCCGAGGGAAAGATTGTTTGGTTCGATATGGAGTATTCCCCTTCGACGCGACGCCATCTGCTTCAGGCGATCGAGTACAGTATGGACACGCCCTGAATTCCAGGCTGCTTCAAGACAAGTTCGAAAGACAAAGTGTCGTAAAGATTTACTTCGAATCGCGAGCTGCTTTGGCCTTTTCTAGATCCTCTGCATCTGGTTTGCCGTTGCCGGGAAGCTTTCCAGAGCCGATCAATTCCTCAAAGGTGGGTGCATCTGGAGCATGGGCATCAGATTTCGTCTCACCGGCTTTTTTGATTGCATCCCGCAACGTTGCCATCGCCTTCTCTTTATCGACCTTCTTCATTTCCTTGAAATTATCTTTGGCGATCAACTGCGAAATCGCTTTTCCGTAATTATTGCGGACCGACTTCTTTTTAAGCCCCTTTTCGTCGAGTTCTTTGACATTTACGTGGCAGACGAAGCATTTGCCCGTCTTGGCGTTTGCCGCCTCTGCGAAAGCTTGGGCGTGTGCTTCGGTCGCCCCTTTGTCCACATAGAGGTTGAAAAACTCTTTCTTATAGTCGGGCAGTGCAACGGCTTGCTGCTGTCCGGAGCTAAAAAATCCATGTGCAATCACAATGGTTAATAAGGCGGTTCCATATTTTTTCATTTGATTTCATTCCTCGTGTCAAAGCAGAGATGCTCAAAGGTGGGGGCAGATACCTGGAAAGGTCGGTACTGCAAACGTCTATCCTGAATAGATTCGATGGAAATGGAAGGATCACAAACAGACGGCTTAACAATGATTAGACTCCCCCAGGTCACGATGTCAACCATGGGACTGCCCATCAATCATCGGGTATCGGCAAATCGTATGCCGGAGACCAACTGGGACTTGTTGTTTCCTCTGCAGGTACGGGGGTTTCTGGGAGAGCGGCGAACTGAAATCCAGCATCGGACATGCCGTCGGTTGCAGCACTGCGTGCGGGATTTTTATCGTTCGGAAGGAGCAGGTAATCGGATGTCTGATGGTTCGACTTTGCGAGGACTTGCTGAGAGCGGCGACTCCAAAGTACGGGAGACGGTTGTTCGCTTCGTTCCCGCGCGGGTTCCCAAAAAGTCCGCCACTGATTCCAATCCCATGCAGTAGTGGTTGTATTTTGAAAGCTATCTATTTCCCAAAAGACACTAAAATTTTCATAGAAGCATCGGTCCGCATTCCATTTGATCAAGTTACGAAATTCTTCTTCCATTCTGGGACCAACCTGTTTGAGTAAGGGTGCATTTTCAGTCATCAGGATACTATCCGTGCAATCGATGCGGACTGGTGTCAGGCGGCGTTGGTCGCTCGTGCCCTCCATCAGACAGAAACCTTTTGCCATGAAGGCCGTGACGTGCTTCAGATCGATCGTCAACTGCTGATCCTCGGGCAGGGGTGTTGGTTGCCCATCGATTTGGACAAACCGTTCCGTGGTGGCCAGCAATCCGTTTTCCCACTGGAGTCTTGCGGAAAACAGAGCATCGCCACGAAGAAAAACGGCCTCCCCGCGGGCAATGCAGTTCCGTAGTTCAATCTGAATTCTCGGCGGAGTAGGCAAGGGATCTTGTGCGAGTGGAAGTTTTTTTCCTGGGGGCGCTTTAATATTAAAAAAGCTGACATCACGATACATGGCAGAAAAATCGCCCGATGCATTTCGTATGGTCAGTGTGCAGCGTTCGAGTCGCAACTGGTCGGCAAGAACAGTCTCGAAGAGCGTCCAGCCCTCGGAACGTGCATCCGCAGGAATTTCGAGTTCGAGGTGCACATTCACAAGAGTTAACGAGCCACCCGCCAGAGTGATCATACTGCGTGGATAGAGGGCCCGGTCGGGTCCGAGCGGGCGGAAATAGACAATCGGTTGTTGGCCTTCGCCCGCCCGAATCGTCAATTTCCTTTGCGCCAGAAGAATCGGGGATTCCGGTTTTGCTCGTCGCCCCGTATAGTCCAACTCAATCACCGACCCGCTCTCAGCCTTTCGACACGCCTCGGCAAGCGACGCGTGTGAGCCGCGTCGCAGGGAGTTGCCGACGCGAAGTGGTTTTTCTATTTTGTCGTCTGTTTCTATTTTCTTTGCGGATACCGCGGGAATCGGGTTAGCGACGGTGGCATTCGTAACCGCATTTTGAGATTGCTGCAGCGGAGGCTCGCTCTTTGTGCGCTCGGCATTTGATGGCGGAATCGACGGAATGTCTCCACTGCGTTTATTTTTTACGGTTGGATTTTCGACAACCTTGTTCGTCGCTGCTGGGAAAGCATTGGTTGTGGAATCATCGTTCTGAAATGCAGTGGACTGGTTTGCTTGGGTTATTTGCGGTGGTTTTATAGTAGCCACTGGTTGGCTTGTGTAATGGATGAACAATCCGATCAACAAAAGTAGGCCCGTTGGAACAATCCAAGGGAGATGCCGAGTCGTCCAGGATGCGTTCAATCCGTGCGGAGTCATGACCACAGAACTGTTGCGGGCTGGTTTGAGATTGAGTTGGTTCGCCAGCAGCAATAAATCAGTAGAAAGTTCGAGCGGATTCTGATATCGATCGCGAGGATTTTTTGCCAACAGTTTTCGTGTGACATCGCAGATTGCTGGTGGAAGGTCCGGACGGATTGCCTGCGGGTCGGGGGGGGTATCGCCCTGATGCTGTAGCAGTTTCTGTAGTACGGTACCGTCAGGGAATGGAGGTTCGGCGGTCAGCATGAAATAGACCGTGCAGCCGAGCGAATAGAGATCGCTGCGAACATCCGCGTTGCGCGGATCCCTCGCCTGTTCGGGAGAGATGTAGTCAAAGGTTCCCAGCGTGACTCCTGTCGCGGTGAGATCCTCCTGCGAATTATCGACCTGATGAAGACGGGCCAGACCCATATCGACCAGCTTGATGTGTCCATTTTTGCCGATAAGAACGTTGGACGGTTTAATATCTCGATGGACGATGTCTCGGCTGCTCGCATGCTGCAGAGCATCTGCTATTTGCAGCGTATAGTGAACGGTGTCTTCCAGAGACAAGGGGCCGCTGCGGTAAACCAGATCGCGAAGATTTTCGCCTTCGATATATTCCAGCACGATATAGTGCCAGCCACGGTCCTGTCCCACGTAATAAACGCGCGCAATATTTTCGTGATCCAGACGCGCAGTACTTTGGGCCTCATTCTGGAAACGCTGCGTTGTTTCCTCATCCCCGCTATGCTGTTGAAGCAGGACTTTGATGGCCACGGTTCGCCCCAAGGCGGTGTCGGTTCCGCGGAAGACGGATCCCATACCACCCCCCCCGACAAAGGCGTCGAGTCGGAAGTGATTGAGTTGCTGGCCCTCGAGTACACGGCCCAAATCGGACGTTCCGGGGTGGCTTCCCTCAGGCCGATTTGCGTCCTCGCCGGCCGAAAGTACCGTTGCATCATCCAGTTTCGATCGGTCAGGCGGATTGGCTTCGGACTGCACGTCGGCACTGCCTGGGAGGGGGCCAGTCGGTTGGGACTGATTTTCAGTGGTCGGGTCATACATAGCGTCAGGGACCCCTTCTTCACGGACCCTGGCCCGGGGCCTATCTATCCAACGGCGGAGTGCGGAATCACTTCTTTGAACCCATTTTAGGTGTACAAAACTAAAAAGTCAACGTTTAAGTCATTTCTGGATAATGGGTTACATTACAAGCTCTTTGTGCAATGCGCCGCTTGCTCCATCCTTGGAACATCGGCCGTACTGAGTGTGTTCCCCGCCCAGTGTGCCAAGAAAAATTTCTCAAAAATTTGTACCGCTTATTTTCTTCTGAGCAGCGCAGTGCACTGCCTAAAAAGTAAGCATCTGGGGGCATGCCCGAAGGGTGTGCAGCACTGCTTGAATGGCTAGCATCTACGGAATCCTTTCTCAAAGTGCTGCTAACGCAATGACATCCATGCTGGTCTTGACTTGAGAGCGTCGATTTCAGAAAGTACCCCACCGTGGAAGCTCCAGGAACGGATACCTGTGGGCGTTTTGTTTGTAGTTCATGGAAGGAGGACGTGTGATGCTCGAGGCTCAACCGCAAACCGCAAGTGCATATGCAACTATTCAGAATCCCAATGAAAAACGTCAGGCGATTCGAAGTCAGGCCAATCAGTGTTTTACACAGGAACCAGATTGGGTGACCTTTTATCGCGAGATTTTAGGAATCAACGGGATAATCCGTCGCAACTACCCCGATGCGCAAGCGTTGGCGGATTTCGAAAAGACAGACGAGTATGGGGAAATTCAACAGATGCTGGCAAAGCTCCGCGAAAAAGGGCGGACGCAAGTCAGTGACCTGGAGCCGACCCGTGTAATAACTGTGCGGATGCCCAAAAGCCTTCACGAATCGCTTCGTGTTGAGGCCCATGAGCGGCATACAAGCATGAACAAACTTTGTATCTCCAAACTTTTGCAGATGATTGATACACAGTTGGTTCCACACGAGGTTTAACAGATTTGTCCTCGAAGGATCGGTTTCTACGACCCCTTAAGACGACTCAACCCAACCCGGCAGAGAGCAACCGCTCTGCCGGGTTTTTTGTTGTGTTGATGGGCAGCAGAAAAGAAGATGAATAGGTCGATTCCTCGGTCTTTGCCTCGTTTTCGGGACCTCTTCGAGTTGTCCGTCTTCTCGCTTAAAATGAGGTGCAATCGACGCTGGCTACCCAGGGGGGTATTGATAAGGCCAGCCGGTCTTCCTTGAGCGAGCAATTTCTATGGAATCGAGCAATCACTTTGATGCCCAGGGAGCGGCCCGGATGGTGGATATCTCCACCAAACCGGTAACCGAGAGAAAAGCCCAGGCGAGCGGGCGGATACGTATGGCACATCAGACCTGTACGCAGATTCGCAAACAGCAGTTTGCCAAAGGTGATGTCCTCGCTGTCGCGCGGTTGGCAGGAATCATGGCGGCGAAACAGACATCCAGTTTAATTCCGCTTTGTCATCCTTTGTCGCTTGAACGGATCGAGGTTGATTTTACCTTTTCTCAGGAACCTGATTCTGACGATGCTTGGGTACAAATCAAAGCGTCGGCAGCGGTAGCGGGACGAACTGGCGTAGAGATGGAAGCTTTAGTAGCAGTCAGTGGGGCAGCTTTGACCATTTACGACATGTGCAAGTCTGTCGATCGTGGAATGGTGATTGAGACAATCCGCTTAGACGAAAAAGTCGGTGGTCGGAGCGGGCATTTCAAACGCGAGGAAGACTAGACGCTGGCCTTACTGGTGCGCTTGTTCTGTTGCCAGGCGACAATTCTCGGCAAAATGTTCAAGACTCAAGCCGCCGATCACCAAGGATCCTACCGAGGGTTTTGCCAGGACATGGCCAATGGCCTGACTCGGGACCAGACGCCCCGAATCGAGACCCTTTTTAACGAGCACACCCACGCCCTCGGCGTGGGCCCGGTCGATAAGATCTCCACGCGTGGTATTTTCAGTGTGGTATTCAATCATCATGACATCGGCCCACTTCAAGCAGTTGCTCTCTGATTCGATCTGACTTCCTGAAAAACCGATGGCCCGCGTCCACCCTTTGCTGCGGAGGTGTTGGAGCGTTTCTACGAGGTCAGTCTGGTCGAGGATTTCTTGGTCTCGACCGTGTGAGTGCGCCAAGATGATGTCGACGTGGTCGGTTTGCAATCGTCGCAAGCTCTCAGCGACACTGCTTCGAATCGCGGTCGCACTGAAATCGTAATGCGACCGCCCATTGATAAACTTTTCGCCGACCTTCGTTGATAAAACAAATCGCTTGCGATGGTCAGAGAGCACGTTACCGATACGCGCCTCACTGAGCCCATAGGCAGGCGCCGTATCGATAAGGTTGATGCCGAGATCGAGTATTCCGAGGAGAAGGTTTTCGGCATCCTGATCGCTCGGGATGGCAAAATCGCCATATTTTGTCTTCTGATTGCGACCCATTTTGACGCTGCCGAATCCGATCGGCGATACAGAGATTCCGGTCCTTCCAAGCGTTCGGGCCAACATGGAGATGCCTGACGAATGAGACTTTGGTTCGATCGCTACGATCCAATCCTTGCGTGTCGGCAATCTTGATCCAAACGACTCCCGCTGTCCAGCACCGGTCGGAGAATCAAGCCATGGACGTTCTTGCAGTTGATGGAGAAGCCCGGGTGACGTTATAAGGAAAATACCGATCACCTCTCTGCAGGCTGTATGACGCCTGCTTGCTATATTTGAGCTTCTGGCGAAAGGGTTCTTTAAAAGGCCGTCTATGCGTTCGTATCGATATGGTTGCCCGCATTGCAGAAACCCATTTGCAGTGGAGGAAGATGCGGTAGGAAGGCTGGTGGCGTGTCCGCTCTGCGCCGAGACGGTTCAGATTCCAGAGGCTGATTCTGTAGCTGGCAGGGATGTCCTTCCACGCGCCTCCCCACACGATCCACGCTGGCCGCCGGAATTGGAACCGGCAGCCGATGCGGATCTTCCAGGTGACAAGGCAGGCCATCCACCGAGTTCCGTATCGCCAACCACATCGGTCGCTACAGGATCGCAGCGGGGAGGCCCATCGCCTGATCTTCCGGATCCCATGGCACCGGTCGCGCGAGAACAGGTTGCGAGTGCTTTGCCTGCTCCCGATGACGCGCCGACATTTGCCGATACAGCGGAAGTCTTGGTCGAGGATCGTCCGAAGACGATCCTTTATAAAGGGCGGACCATCGAGTTGCGACGCGTCAGTCCAGAAGAAAGACAGCGACGCCGCTGGCGGCGGAGAATAATCCTAATCCTGATTTGTGGCGTTGTCTTGATCTACTATTTGCTTCGCGAAGTTGGAGAAATATAGTTTCGCGAGGTCTTACTCGCCCGCTTGTCCGAGTTTGAAGATTTCTTCGGCATCTAAACAGAGATCATTCCCTTCAAACAGACTTCGTACTGCCGCTTTATGGATTTTCATTTTAGCTCCGCCCACGCCGATTGCGCCATAACAGACAGCCGCACCGTAGGAGGTGGCACGATCATGTACTTCAATGCCCTCGATACCGAGTGGAGGGACGGCATTTAGATCAATGACAACGCTTAGATCTGTAGCCGCTTCGCGAACCGCTGACGGCAAAAGTTGTATTCCTTCTGCACCTGCGGAAAGGACAACCTGCACACCCTCAAGAGCCTGCTGGAGTCGTTCTGCCGAGTCAAGTTGTACGGGCGTAATATTGGCCTCAGGCAAACTTTCTCTAATATGGTTGCAAACCGCAGAAGCGCGATCTTCACGACGAGAACCTGCAAGCACATGGGCGCCTTGACCGGCGAGTAGACGGCAGACGCGTGCTCCGACAGGCCCGGTAGCCGCCAAAACCATTGCTTGGGTACCGGCAAGCGGGACGTGTGTTGCTGCAGAGAGAACGGCGGCCGTTGCCGTGGTGTTGCATCCGCCCGAATCAAGCATCACCGACACACGGATGGGACCGTAAAAAGTATCTTGGACCACACGCAGCACCGCTTCTCCTGCGGCGATGTCCGAACCACCAATGAAAACGGCTGTATTTTTCAGCGCCTCCCCGCCGCGGGTAAACATCGCGCCATGGATAATGGGCACGACATTCTGGGGCGTGATCGAGGAATAACGCAGCACATGATCGACGCCGGCATCGACGGCAACGACGCTGTCAAAAGAACTTGTCTGGGAGTCGGTATCGAGTTGGATGAGGATTTTGGGGTGGGGCATGAAAGGTTTTTCCTGGTGGCCGTCGAAAAGCTGCATCGTAACAACCGCCACGCTTCGGGGGCAGCGTACCGGTTGTGCGGGTTGGAGGGCCGAGGGGGTCAACAACCCGAGCATTTATTTAAAGTAAACATAGATAGCTTAGGTAAAATCTGCCGATAGGGTAATCCATAGGGATGCCACCTTTCTTTTTCTCTCAGTGTCTTCAGCGAGAAAAAGGGCTTTTTAGGGAGATAAACCGAGCATTCCAAGCAACCTGTCCGGAGGTGACCGATGGTCGTCGCAAAAACAATTCGCTACCAGCTTGACTGCCAATCCTCAAAAAAAACGCCCGGTTATTGGCGATTTTTGCTGACCGCACCCGAGCAAGCGTACCGTTTGGAAGTCCGTGACTGTGAAGCGGGGATGGATCCTCAAAGGTGTCAGTTGTTGGCGATACTCCGCGGCCTCGAAGCGATTCCGCATCGGGCAGAAGTGACGCTTGTGACCGACAGCCGGTATGTGCAGCAGGGACTCCGCCACGGTTTGGGGCAGTGGCGTGAAAACGACTGGAAGTGGGAGCATTTCGGCCGGATGGTGCCCGTTAAACATGGTGACCTTTGGCAGCGAATCGACCACGTCCTCCAGTTTCACAGTCTCCGTTCCATCGAGTGGGAACAAAGATCTGAGGCTGCGACAAACCTGGCTGGGGAAAGCGTGCAACTCAAAGTTCATCGTCTTGCGCTATCGGAACAGCTTTCCTCACCCTTACATTGCACAGATACATGGCGGATTGATCCTCCCTCTGTCGGGCTCGTGGGGCACCATGGGTTTCAGCCTCGGCATTTTACGAGGTATACTAGCGTAGACGCCTGCTAGAATCGTTTCACCGCACTATTGCACGCGACTGCGTGTGCGCTGGTGAGGGGCAAGCATCTGGAAGGTCTGGTCGCGCTTAGTCTCGCCTGCAATTTTTCTTTTCCATGCGACGAGATGCATCGCACTCGTTTTTTTATTACTGCCCGATGCTCCGAGGCTTCAAATCCTAGATGTCCGAATCTCAGACGAGCAACACCTCCTTCAGCGATTATGATTGCCACCTTCTCGGCGAAGGTACGCACTGGGGTATTTATCAGTTATTGGGTGCGCACTTAGTGACCGTCGATGGGGTCTGCGGCGTCCATTTTGGAGTTTGGGCGCCAAACGCCGATATGGTTCAGGTCGTTGGAAACTTCAACGATTGGGATGGTTCCAAGTACGAGATGCGGAAGCTCATCCCGAGTGGCATCTGGGAACTCTTCGTACCGGGAGTGCCTGAGGGAGAATCCTATAAATACCGCCTTCAAAGTGGTGGTCAGGTGCTAGAAAAATCCGATCCGTTCGGCTTTGCGGCTGAGATCCCACCTCGTACCGCCTCGATCGTGTCGGATTTAGATCGTTACGCTTGGGGAGATGCGAAATGGCTCCAGCGCCGCGCTCAAAGCAATGGATTGAACGCACCGATCTCAATCTATGAAGTGCACTTGGGAAGTTGGCAGCGCGATCCTGACCATGAAAATGGTTGGTTTTCCTACCGCGAGTTGGCACATCGTCTCGTAGAGTATTGCACTCGCATGGGATACACCCACTTGCAGTTGCTGCCGGTGAGTGAGCATCCTTTCACCGGAAGTTGGGGTTATCAAACGGTCGGTTATTACGCCGCCACAAGTCGTTATGGTACGCCTCAGGACCTGATGTACTTCATCGATTATTGCCATCAACATGGACTCGGAGTCATTTTAGACTGGGTTCCTGCGCACTTTCCCCGCGATGCCCATGGATTGCGTCAATTTGATGGATCCCCGCTCTATGAACACGCCGATCCGCGGCAGGGCGAGCATCCCGATTGGGGAACCATGGTTTTTAACTATGATCGGAATGAGGTCCGGAATTTCCTGCTGGCAAACGCACTTTTTTGGCTCGATAAATACCACGTTGACGGTTTGCGAGTGGATGCGGTGGCCTCGATGCTCTACCTCGATTACAGTCGCGAGGAGGGCGAATGGATTCCTAATGCGTTCGGTGGTCGAGAGAACCTGGGTGCCGTTTCTTTGCTGAAAGAATTCAACGAAAAAGTCCATCTCGAATACCCAGGTGTGTTAACGATTGCTGAGGAATCCACAGCGTGGGGCGGCGTCTCGCGGCCCACGTATTTAGGTGGTCTCGGCTTCAGCCTTAAATGGAATATGGGCTGGATGAATGACACACTGCGCTACATGCACCATGAACCAATTCATCGTAAGTACCACCATGATGAGCTTACATTCAGTTTGATTTACGCCTTCACTGAAAATTTTTGTTTACCTTTTTCCCATGATGAAGTGGTTCATGGAAAAGGTTCGCTGCTCGATCAAATGCCGGGCGACCTTTGGCAGAAATTTGCAAATTTGCGATTGCTTTATACCTATATGTGGACCCATCCGGGCAAGAAATTACTTTTCATGGGCAACGACTTTGGCCAGTGGAATGAGTGGAATCACGACGATAGCCTCCAGTGGGATTTGTTGCAGTGGGAGAGCCATAAAGGATTGCAGGCCTGCGTGGCGGATCTCAATCGGATATACCGTAGCCAAGCGGCTCTTTATGAGGTCGATTTTAGCCCAGAGGGATTTGAGTGGCTCGACTGCAATGATTACGAAAATAGTACGATTTCCTATCTTCGTCGCGCACGTGATCCGGAAGATTTTCTTATCATCGGTTGTAATTTTACGCCAGTCGTCCGAAGTAATTATCGAATTGGTGTGCCTGTACGCGCTCGGTACGAAGAAATCTTTAACAGCGATTCAACGTATTACGCTGGAAGCGATGTAGGGAATGGCACCGGGGTGGAAGCGACAGAGCGGCCGATGCACGGACGACCCTATTCCTTAGAATTGACCATTCCGCCTCTGGGCGTCACGATCTTAAAGCCATCATCCTAGCTGGCGGCGCGATCTTGGCTTTTATTAAAAAGCAGGATCGGAACGACGATCGCAATGGCTGCCGTGGCGAGCATCACGTTAGGATTTGCCATCCAATAGCGAAGTGGCGCGACCTGGCCGGCAACAATCGGCTCCGCAGCAACGATGAGAATTTCATCTTTGGCTGCCGGCGGAGCGGTTCCGGATGCCCAAATCCTGACGGACTGGACCCACGTGCCATTGGTGAGTTGATAGACCCCAGGCGATGGCGAGGGGAGGATAAAGTAGCCGAGTGGATCGGTCTTTACTGTGGCAATATTTTCATGTCCGCACATGAGTTGTACGGTTTCCGCAGAAACACCACTGCCGCGAGGAGTGACCAAACGCCCGCGAAGGGCAGCATCGCTGCCGGGGCGGAGGTCGATCGTTACAGGGGCCTGTGGCGCCGTGCCCTGCCGCCTGATCAAATCGTCGGCCCTGAGCATCGGCAGCGCGAGTGGCTGAAAGAGAAAAGCAACAAGCATGCAGGCAATCCCAAGTTGCCTTACGATGCGTTGAAATCTGGTTTCTCGCATATGTTGCCTAGCGTCTATTGATCGCAATAATTCAAAAAATCGCGGCAGATACGCTTCAAACAATGAAGTTCATCGGCCTGCTGTTATGGAGGAGTGACGACTGGCTCATTCATATTGTGGGAGGTAGGAGAGGGATGGCGAATAGACCATGGTTGCGGGAACTGAGGCAATTTCTTCATGAATAGCAAGTGGAACAGCAATGGCCATCCCGATGACACCGCCAATGGTCGCCGGATGGCGGAGATAGCGGGCCGGATGGATGGAAGGGGCTGTAAAGCCGCCAATCGTGCCGCCGAATTGTCCTCGGACCGTGGGACCACAGACGAGTTTTGCCTCTGCCTGGGCAATCGGCGGTGCGGACGTCTGCGGCCAAACGCGCATGTGCTGGGAATAGTCGCCGCTCTTAAGAACAAGATTTCCTGCAGAGACTTCACGAAAGACAAAACAACCGGCAGAATCGGTTTTGATGCTTTTTAAGAGACCGGTCCCGGAGGACAGGGTCACCGTTCGGGCCGGCAGCGGGGTGCCGTCGGGAGCCACCACACAGCCTACAAGCGTCCCGTCGCCGCGCAGGGCGATGTCCAAGATCGGCGGCGACTGACTGGGGCCAACGACTTTCGTTGGTTTGTCTGCCGCGGCGAATGCCACCGCAAAACTGCCGAAAAACCCAACGGTCAAACCGCAGATCAAGCACGTTGTTTTGAATTTTCTTTTCATCCCTCCCTCATTCCCCCAAACGTGGATTCTACTCTGGATGTCTTAACGTGTAAGCAATGTTTTAACTTGCGTCGTCGCCCCCGTGCGTAACGGCAATGGGTATGGCAACTGCTGTGGAAATAATGACTGCTGTGATCCATGGATTGCGAAAAATGCGACGCATGCCCTGAGGCGAATCCGATCCACCACCCGGACTTTCGTTTCCGTACTGTCCACGGACGACCTTCGGTGGAATGGCTGAAAGTACAATGCGATTTTTTGAACTTGGTGGGGCCTGATCGTGGTTCCAGAGACGCAGCACTCGGGTATTGCAAACGCCATCGGGGCGGTCCCAATGGAGTTGATGGTTTCCAGGTTGTAGCGCCGGGAACGTAAATGCCCCTTGTGCATCTGTGGGGGTCTGTGCGATCAGTTTTCCATCCCGGTAAATTCGAACCATCATTCCCGAAGCCCGCTGCTCATTATGTTCGTCTGCAACACAGCCAAAAAAGGTTCCCGCCGGGTCCAAGGTGATATCCTCAATAGGACTGGCCACCGCAGCGGCGGACGTTTTTTCTGCCTCAAGGAAGAGGGTACTGCCAATCATGAGCAACATAAGACAAACGCGGTGTGAATTGACCATATGTGGAAGACTGTTTAACCATGCGAACGCAGTCCCCCTGCGAAAATGAAATGTCGGGCTTTTTTTGGCCCTACAATCCATACAAACCATTTCTCTTATCGGTCATCTCAAGCTTTCACTTAGGGAATAAAAGCAAAATATCCAATGAAGTCACCCACTCTGCCACCTCTTCCCTGACTAACAATGCCACGGCTTGTCATGCGGCAACACGCAGTCAAATCACCATTTTTGCAGCTAGCAGAATCCATCCATGGGATTTTCCGAGAACTTGCCCGAATTGCTCGAGAGTCGATAGGGAAAGACGGCGTCAATAGATGGATCCTTGCGCGTGTGTTGCCAGCATCGACTGCACACAACCGGTGTACTCTCGAACGATTTTTTGTTTCTCGTCCTGCTCAAATGATTTGAATCCCCGTCACCGACTACGTACCGACTACACTACGCACTGACTACATTGTCACGCCTCAGTAGAGGAATTAGGATAGCAATCAATGCAGTCAAAAAAGAAGGTCAAACAGACACAGATGCTGGCGCTTTACGGGGGAACTCCCGTCTTAGCAGAAGGCCCTCCAAGTTGGCCAACGGCAGATCCAGATGTCGGCGATGCGCTGCGCACTGCCTGGGCCGATGGAAGTTGGGGGACGTACCATGGAACCTGGCTCGATCGTTTGACCGACAAGTTGAGCAAGATGCATGCACGCGACTTCGTGCTTCCCTGCAGTTCGGGGACGTATGCCGTCGAAGCGGCGCTTCGAGGTCTGGGCGTGGAAAAAGATGACGAAGTGGTGCTGGCAGCTTATGATTTTCCCGGAAATTTCCGTGCGATCGAACAAATTGGCGCACGCCCGGTACTTATTGACATCGCGGAAGAGAACTGGTCGCTCAACCCGAAATTACTCGATGCGGTTTGCAGTCCGGCAGTCAAAGCCGTGATTGTTTCCCACCTCCACGGCCGTTTAGCACCGATCGAAGCAATCGAAAATTGGGCGCAGTCGCGAGGCGTTGCCCTGATTGAAGATGTGTGTCAGGTGCCAGGCGCCAAAATTGGCAATCGCACGGCCGGTTCCTTTGGGGACGTTAGCGTCCTGAGTTTTGGAGGAAGTAAGCTGCTTACAGCAGGACGGGGAGGCGCACTTTTAACGTGTCGTGAGGATATTTACCAGCGAGCTAAAATTTTCGGTCATCGTGGCAACGATGCTTTTCCACTCAGCCAGATACAGGCAACGGTACTTTTACCGCAGTTGGAGGTGCTCGAGGAACGCAATCAGCGTCGAGGGCAAGCGGTTGATTTTTTGCTACAGCAGAGTGAAAAATGGAGTGGTTTGCAGGTCTTCCCATCTCACGCGGAGGATGCGCAACCGAGTTATTACAAACTCGGATGGCTCTATACGGGAGACGCATTCGAAGGACCATCGCGCGAACTCTTTTTGCGCGCATTACAGTCGGAGGGGTTAGCAATCGACAGTGGTTTTCGTGGTTTTGCGCATCGTAGCAAGCGTCGTTGTCGGCGACCGGTTCCACTTCCCTTTAGTGAGCGAGCAGCAAAGTCGACCGTTTTAATGCACCACCCCATCCTGCTGGCCGATCAAAGCACGCTCAGGAAAATCGCCGAAGCGTTCGATAAAATACACGCCGCATTTTTTGACTGAGCCACAAGTGACGCCTCGAGCAACACGCGATGCATCGGAGACTGCGCCTGTCGAGTGCGTTACACCGCGCCTCCAACCGGACGGACACCAGCAGTGCCAGCACCGGGACTGGTAGCAATCTTCATCGCGATACGCGCAATGTAAGGTTTTGATGCAAGAAGAGGAACCAAATTTTAAATGATCTGGCATTCGCTACCCCGGATTGCTATATGTTTGCCCTCAGTTTATGTCGCGTGAGCCGGGCTAACTGGAAAGGGCTGATGCGCTTATTTTGGAGATAGACGATGAAATGTTCGAACTGCTGGTCACGACGCATTGATACTGGAGATGCAAATATTCTCCATAAAACTCTGGCTGCGGCCTTCTTGATGACGCCCGTAAAATGTCGCCATTGTTTTCATTGTTTTCACATCCCCATCTGGACGAATCTGGCAGCGAGTCAGGATCAACCATCGCCGAAGGCATCCAGCGAGGAAGACGTCGAGTCGGAGATATTGCCTTTTGCTCAGGAAAAAGAAGTCGCAGTCTCTTCCGAGCAGGAAAGCGAATCAACCAGTATTCGTAGGGCAGCCTAAGAGGATTTATATGGCAGCGGAACCTTTTGTCGATATCCATTGCCATCTTCTTCCAGGCATCGATGACGGTGCTAAAGACATTGCAGAATCTTTAGCCATGGCTCGCTTAGCGGTTGCGGATGGGATTTCGACAATCATCTGTACACCCCACCAGTGTGGAAACTACTCCTGCAATCAAAGTGATGCGATTCGAGGGGCTGTTGATGAACTGCAAAGTGCGCTCATGCAGGCGGAAATTCCACTCAAGGTTCTTGCAGGGGCAGACGTCCGGATTGAATCCGATCTCGTAGCCGACCTCCTTTCTGGCCAGATCGTTTCTCTAGGAGATCATCGACGTCATATACTTCTAGAACTTCCCCACGAGTTGTATTTTCCGCTCGACGGCCTCCATGCGAATTTAAAGGCGGAAGGCATCACGGGCATCCTTTCTCATCCGGAACGCAATCAAGGTATTCTGGATCGCCCGAAATTGGTGATGCCGTTGGTCGAATTGGGCATCCTCATGCAAATTACCGCGGGGAGTCTTGTGGGCACATTCGGCGAAAAGGTCCAGAAATTTTCTGAGGATTTACTGTGCAAGGGGTTAGTCCACTTTATTTCCACCGATGCACACGGTGCGAAGCGGCGGCGACCACTGTTGCAGCGGGCCTATCAGCGGACGGTAGAACTCGTTGGGGAGGATACCGCTCTTGCCCTCTGTTGTCGTAACCCGATGTATGTCGCAACAAATCAGGACGTTGCAGGTGGCATTCAGCACAAAGCGAGTGGCCGAGTGCGAGGATGGTTCTCTCGCCAAGCGGTAGCGTAAGTCCATCAGAGTATCTTATTCGATAGCACAGCGGAGTTATTCATCTTCGGGATGTCTGAAGTTAATAAAAAGTGATGCGGAACCAGATTTTTCACATTTCAAAGAGACGCATCCAGCAGGTGCTATTTTTTTTACTTCCTGTCTGTTTGCTCGCCTCCGGGGGTTCGCGAAGTTGGGCCCAGAATTGGGTCGATCATCGTGCGTTTGGTCCCTTTGTCTGCAGAGCCGATTTTTCGCTCCGTGGTCACGAGAAAGTCTTTGGTGATCTTGCAGATATCCAGCGCGATCTTTATCAGCGACTCGGTATCCCACCGGGGCAGGAGCAAATCGAAATCTATTTATTTCGCGGGCGGTCGGCATACAACCGCTACCTGCAGCAGTGGTATCCGGACGTCCCTTCACGCAGGGCGCTCTTTATCAAAAATAATGGACCTGGCAAGATTTTAGTCTATCTCTCGGATGAATTAGATACCGATTTGAGACACGAATGCACGCATGCCCTGTTGCATGCCTCTTTACCGATGGTGCCGCTCTGGCTCGATGAAGGACTCGCCGAATATTACGAGGTTCCGCCAGCACAGCGGATTTTGCAGAACCCGCACCGCAGTGCCACCGTTTGGAGTTACAGGCTCTGGCAGCGACAAACGATGGAAGAACTGGAAACTAAACAGCAACTCGTCGAGATGGGGCGCAATGAATATCGGCACGCCTGGGCGTGGGTCCATTTCATGTTGCATGGACCGCCTGCCGCGCGACAGGAATTGGCAAACTTCCTGACCGATATCCGGGAAGGGACCCCGCCTGGCAACCTTAGTTCGCGAATCACCACGGCGGTTCCAGATCCCGATCGTGCCATCGTGGCACACTTCAGAACCTTCTGGAAATGACCTCGAAAGGGTCGAGTCGCAAGGATCCCCGCTTTTAAAGTAGCGGTACTTCCTCGGGGAATCGTTTTCTTTTTGCCTCGCTTTGTTACTGCTTAACTTGACAACCGTAGCTTGCGGTAAGTAATTTAGGCAGGTAGACCTTTTGGTTCGTTTTTCCTCGCCAGCGATTCCTTTTCGACATCCCGGTCAAAGAGAGGAATCAACAATGCAAAGGATAAGACCTTGTCTTTTTGTCCGCATCAACGGTTGATGGACTGCAGTCTACCGCTGCTTCGGCGAAAATCCTCGTCCACTTTTTGTGGTGGTCTTCTGCTTTTGTGTATGGCATGCATCCTTGCGCCCCGTAGCCTACCGGCGCAAGATGCTCCACAGAAAAAAACATTTGCCGAACTTACGGTTGATAAGGCGCAGCAGAGCAAGAATGAGCGAAAAGTAAGAGACATTTTGCGCAAGCCAAAAGAACCGATTGACCAAGGAAATATTGAGTTACTTGAAAACTATCTGCGCAGATATTTCTTTGCGCGAATGACCCGCGAGGCAACGTTCACAGAATTGCCACAATACCGGGAAGAAACGAGAGAAAGGTGTGGCTGGACTGCAAGTAAGGACTCGGCGGCTGGAGAAGAGATGAATCGCATCACCAGTTCGCTGATGCATGCGCTCTGCAACGGCGTTTTAGCTGCCGACACGCAGCAGGTGATTGTCCTGCAGGGGAGCATTCGCGACCAAAACGATCGGTTGCGCATCGTGCGTTCAAAGCGTGATTTAAAGTCGGACGACCAAATCTTCAACCTTGCGGGTGATCCAGTGGCCCAGAACACAATCACTGAACTGGCACCCTCGACGACTGATTTCCATCCGGCAGTCAAACTCAACGCGATGCTGGTGCTGGGCGACTTGAATGATGTACAGCCACGCGGCAGAGTCGAGGCGAAGCCTCGTGTGAATACCCAACGGGATTTGATTGCTTATTTGGAATCCCCGGAAAAATTATCCGAGACGCTGCTCGTGGGCGCACTCAGCGGGTTGCAGCGGCACGCACACGATGCTCTCGATCCGAATCGAAAAGCGCGCATTGCGAAAGTCGTGGCCAACCTTGCTGATGCGAAGACAGTATCGGGAAGAAATGCAGCTGCTGGCCTTTGGATCCGTCGTCAGGCAATCGATCTTCTCGGGCAGTTGGGTTTGGCCGGTGAACGAAATATTTACGTCGGCAAGCTTTATCAAATTATTCGCAATCAGCAGAATCCACTGGCGATTCGGGTGGCCGCTGCGGACGCGCTGCGAAAAATAGACCTGACTGGCTTGCCTGCGGGCGTGGTGGGTAAACTGGCGCAGAGTTTGACCCAACTGGCCGTCGATACGTGTAAAACGGAGTTGACTGAAGCATCAACGCCTCGCCGATCTTTTTCTGCCGACCGATTGCGCATGCGGCTTGCAACGGTACGGCAGGCTGTGACAGGTGG
>Ga0114919_10000127_pt1 | contig 48943 bp, 55 predicted proteins | sample BlataG_FD_88682 | JGI IMG/M metagenome (GOLD analysis project Ga0114919, IMG submission 88682) | Deep subsurface microbial communities from Black Sea to uncover new lineages of life (NeLLi) - Black_00105 metaG | ecosystem: Environmental > Aquatic > Marine > Oceanic > Sediment | place: Atlantic... | reverse complement strand
TAGAGTAGTAGTATGTATGTTATAAATATTACTATTATTGTCAATGTTTTCACAGGAAAAAGGGAGACAAAAAAAATAAAAACCTGTACACACTCGACATAACTGACAACATTTAGGAGCAATTTCAAGCACCAACAATCTTTAGGGAGAATCTAATTAAAATATCAGGTTTCACACTTTAACAACATTATTATATTTATCGTTATTATTATCATTGGAAGTTCATGAAGTGCAACATTATAGCAATTCTATACATCTTATCATGGTCTTCATGAAGAGGAGGGAGGAGACCAACGCTTCCTGAGAGCAGTATGAAAAGCATCAACAGCAGACTTATCAGTATCGATGAACATGGTAGTAGTAGAAGTCGTTATTGTTTCCTTATACATGTAGTACAGTGCGTTTCTGGTGTGCTTAGAATCAGGGGGAGTAGTAGGGACATCACTGGTGGTTGTAGTACAAGTGACTCCAGCTGGCGACTCTGCCTCTCTCTTCTTCTCAGCCTGCAGGCTCAGCTGAGGAACATCTTCGGAAGGGCTGGTCCTTTTCTTGTTGTTGGCAAGAGCTAGGCTTCTCATGCATCCCTTCTTTTGGTAGAACAAACCACATGCATTGCATAACATGGTACCATTAGGACCTTTTCTAAATACTGGGGAGTCTATCCTACTGCATGAGCCTGCATGTGTGGGAATGGAGAGGAGAGCTCGATGGAGTGGGTGAGTCAACGCTGGTACAAATCTGCCACTGTGTGCAAATGGGAACGCTTCCTGGACCGGATAGACCCGCTAATAAATTAAAAAACTCGTAGATAAATCAAATAAGAGCCTATCAGAACGCTTTGATGTTGAAAGAAATGAGGAAATCGGAAAATCAGGGCAACGTACAATTCGAGCAATTTTGCCTCCTATTCATTTAGTCGCTATTCTCCAGTGATAAACAGAAGTGGAAGATAAATCAGAACACTGATCCTTGCCACAATAAAAAAAAATCAAACGTTATAAGGCATCCACCGCGTCATTAAAGGATCCGATTTCCCATCTCATGCACCCAGCTGCTGTCCACAAGACAGGTGTACCGCTTTTTCTTCCTTCTTCCGAACTCTCAAGGGCTCAGTTTCCATAACCCTAAAACCGTACATCCCAATTCATACAAAGATAAATACAAATACGATAAACCCCCCCTACTCATGATCAACACCTCCTTTAACTCTCTCTCCCAGGAGGTTTGTTTGTTGATGGTCGGAACAAACACATTCATCTCCTTCCCCCCTCCACCACCTCAACTTCACTCCCCCCCTTCTTCTTCTTCCAACATTATCACCCCTCAGTACCCCCCTCCAACTCCCACATATGCATGACTCTCACTCCATGCCACCAGCTGTCGAATATAATTCCTCTCCACATCCTCACCACTAGCAAAGTCACATGGATTCGTCCTAATATCTCCCTTCACCCACCTCCCAACTCGGCCAATACCTGTAAATCCACATTTCAAGTGTTCAAATACTCTTCTCACTGACTGAGGAGAAGGCCAACTCACTGTATTACTACTATCATTATTATTTTTATTCATCACTACCTCTCCACCATGTGTACGTATCCAGTAAGTATTCAAATACAATTGAATATCCAAGGCCGTGCAGTTTTTTAGATGACGCCCAGTCAGTGCTGACCTCCCATGCAGCCAAGCTCGGAACTCTTGAAAAACGAGGTCTCGTTGAGCTCTGTTGATAAGTTGCTTTGTTTCCAGGAGATCATCGGATGCTGGCCTAGTTGGGATGTTGTTGGTGTTGTTGAGACCTGTTACTGTGTTTAAGAGGTTGGTCGCAGGACCATGCCCATTAGTAGTGCTGATATTATTATAATTAGGAGCAGGAGAAGTGTTAAGGACTACTACGAGTGGGTTTGATCCATCAGTCGACGAGGAGGGACGGGGATCGACGTTCTTATTGTTATTACTGTTACCGAGTGAAGTGGTGGTGGTAGTATGATGATGATGGCGAGAATGAGGAGGAGGAGTGAGCTTCCTATTGCTCTTATATTGATGAGTAATGCGACCTCCTCGATTCTTTCGGGGGGAATCAAGGTCAGGTAGCTGGCCCTTGATCTTGAATTGAAGACCACAAGAGTTGCTGTGTTTGGTTTATGTAGAGAGAGTGGGAAGGAGGAGGAGGAGGAGGGTGTGATAAATCAAGGATCAGAAATCGGAAAGACCGAGAAAAAAGGGAACAAGGGGCAGGAGAGGGAAGGGGTGAACACACATAAAACTTACCAAAGAGTTCCGGTTCCACCAGGGCCAGAACGCATTACTGGTGTTTCACTGCGTGGTTTACCGCAATGAAGGCAGGCAGATTGCCTAGGCATTGTATGCAGTACCTTCTGATAGTTTTTAGTCCTCCCTCTCTCTTCTTCTCTCCTCCAGTCTTACTACAGTTGAACACTGATGATAAACCCCATGTCCAGCTTTAAATCAGTATAAATACCATAGATAAATCCAAGTTAAGGGGAATTAACGCATATAGATGCGTATCTGCTCCCTATATTCATCACCTCATTTTTTCCCTCAATTGTCTGCAGCTGGCTCATTACACAATCCAAGATTAGAAAGATCACACATGGCCTCAAGCCAAAACAAACTCAGCCAATTCTCTCAACCCAGCCGCTTTATACCACCCAGCCAATGCATCTCTAAACCCATCATCATCCCACCCCACCTCACCAGCCGCTGCTTTATTCAACAACCAATCAGCTTCCTCCAGCGCTTTTTGTTTCTTCGTCTTGACATTCGTCTTCAACCCTGGCAGCATCCCCCCATTGGACATCTCATCTTGGTTTGCCAACATTCTCCTTACATCATCACATCCACTATTACCACCACTACTACCCATCATCTTTCCTACGTCCCTTAGACCCTGGTATCCATCCCTCAAAGTCCACCACGGCATGCGCAGCGCAATCCTCGCCACGTCCCTCGCCTCTTCCCCCCTCCCTACCTTGTCCATCAACTGAGATGCAAATTCATAAGGTCTCCCCCAGTTGGGGAAATGGCTGCCCTTCATGTACCATTCACCTGTAATGAGGGCAGACATGGTGTCGTTTTTACCCAGGTGTACTGCGGTTAGGGCTTCGATTACATCGGGGAACATGCCGACTTGTTTTGTTAGATAGGCATTGAGAGAGGGTGACTTGCTGTTGGTGTAGTCTCCTGTGGGGTAGAGGTCTAGACCAACTTCACCTGCTGCTTCTGATATACATATATTAGATGTACTCGTACCACTATTACTATAACTATCACTATTATTGTGTTCTTCTTCTACAAGTGCCCTGTGAATGTATTCATTGATGGATCTTGCTACTAAAGTGACTGTACCTCCACCAGGTATCATTTGTACCACTGGAAGCTCCATATGTTTATAGCTTTCTGGCCATCTAAGGAGGCATGTGAGTGCTGGTTGTTGTTGAGTAGTGGAAGATGACGGTTTTCGGACATTGTTGGGCCATCTAGTTGATGATGATGAGGAAGAAGAAGAAGAGAGAGGAATGAGAAGAGGGTGGAGATTGGCTCTCTGTGTAGGAGGAACAACAGATTGTCCCTGAGCTTGTAAAACATGGATTAAAGCATCCAAGTTCTTGGAGTGAGGTAATGCAGCGACTTCATTGAGGTAGCGAGCATGTTCAGTGGCCGCAATGGCGGCGGTGGGATGTGTGGAGTGGACTCTGCGGTGGAGTGATGGAAGTGGAAGTCTTGTGAACGTATGGTTTGTGATTGTCTGTGGCATCATGGCTGTGGTGGTTGTGAATTAATGTGGTTTTGTTGAAAATGGGTATGGAAGAGGAAATGTTGATGAGTTTTGGAGACTAATGTGTCTTAGAGGTGTTGTATTTATTCAACTCTTATCAAAGATATACTCAACACGACTGATAATTATTAATATGCGTTGATGATGGGCGATTGGACGTTTTATAAGCTGTTAACAACGTTGCAAATTCATGTTCATTTTGAATGAAAAAAGTATCAATGTGGCCTCGATCCAACCCAGATCACAGCTATTATACTATAGTATAGACTCTAAAAATTGGGAATAAACAACCAGATCCAGTTATTTATCGACTGAGGTTTACATTGCATCCGATCAAGCCTTAGTTTTTCTCAATCACAACTCCAGAACATGACATCCACCCAACCGCCCTCCACGACTGCACGCACAGACCAATTCATCGATGAACTTAACGCAGATATCGCCAACCTATCCACCCTCCGTCACCTCGCCTTGTCTGGCGGCATCCCTGACACCGACGACCCTATCCTCCGAGCCACCATCTGGAAACTCCTTCTTGGCTACCTCCCTCCCACCAAATCCCACAGACAACAAGAACTAAACAACAGACACTCCCAATACTCCCAATTCTGCAAAGAGCTCATCGTGAACCCCCACGATGATAACAATAATGACCAAGATGAAGTAGAGGACCACCCGCTATCAATAAATGAAGGCAGCAAATGGAAGGAACACTTCCAAGATGCAGAGATCAAGGAGCAGATAGATAGAGATGTCATGAGAACACATCCTGATATGCACTTCTTCAGTGGAGATGGCCCTGCTGCTGTGCTGCATAGGGAGGAGATGAAGAGAGGGTTGTACTTGTATGCCAAGTTGAATCCTGGTATTACATATGTACAGGGAATGAATGAGCTGTTTGCTCCGTTGTACTATCTGTTTACCATCGAGAGAGCAGACAATGACAATGATAATAATAATAGTAATGATAGTGGTAGTGGTAGTGGTCGTGGTAATGAAAATGAAAATACTGAGAATCAACAATCACCATCATCAGCAGAGGTGGCCGCTTTCTTTTGTTTTGTCGAACTCATGGGAGAATTCCATGATCATTTCTGCAAACAACTAGATAACAGCCTGGTCGGTATCCGAGCCACTCTCTCTAGATTAAGCACTCTCCTAAAACGACACGATCAAGATCTCTGGCAACGGTTGGAAATCGTTAATGCAGTACAACCTCAGTACTATGCTTTTAGGTGGATAACATTAGCTCTAACACAAGAATTTTGCTTTTCTGATGCACTCAGGCTATGGGATGCTCTCATTGCACAGCCAGCAGGGGAGAGGAATGATTATCTCTTGTTACTATGCCTGGCCATGTTACTGAGGGTGAGGGAGGATCTGATGCAGTTGGATTTTGCAGAGAGTTTGAAATTGTTGCAGCATTATCCTCCTATTGATGTGTCGGTGTTGGTGGACAGTGCAGAGAGCTTGAAGAATACTAAAATTGTACTGGCTTTAGACTAGATAGATAGACAGATATTATTGTTACATGTCATCATCATTGTAATGCGGTACTTTTGGTGCCATGGATTATTATTTGAAATCATCATCGCTATCTGAAATGACCAGGAGCGTCCTCTTCTTCAGGGCACAGACACTTTCCACTAAGGCTGATGATTTCCTCTTGACTGCTGATTGCTCCTTCTTCTTTCCGCTGCTGCTCTTTTTCTTTTCAATACCTCCACCTCTATGGCGATTCATGTCCTTGTTCTCAGTAAAGGCTGCTGCTGCTGCTGCAAGTGGCGCCATTTCAATGTCTTCCTCCTTTTCATCCCCATGAGGCTGAGTTGGTGGAACATCATCATCTTCTTGTTGCTCATCATCAAGGTCAGATGAGACATCCCCGACCTCCTTCTCATCAGAAGAAATGTCTTGAATTGAATGATCAGACTCCACAGCATGCATTTCATCTTCCTCCTCCTCCTGCTTCACAACAGCTGCTGCAACAACAACAGTAGCAGTGGGTACTTTTGGTTGAGGTTTAGGCAACTTTTGCAATGCTGCTGCCAGTTGCTCATCTTCCTCAACAGCCTTCCCACTCACTTTGCAACTAAACACAAAACTCACATGATTGTTGTCTTCATTGTTGTCTCCACCACCTAAATAGGTCATCACTTCATCAGGAACAGTGGTGATATCACTATGGTGGCCCCATGATTTGAGATCTTCCTCTGCAGGGGTGCCTTCTGGTTGTGGTTTATTGATGACTCCACCTTGGGTTGCTACTGCTCCACTGGCCAACAAAACTTCTTTTTGTTTTTGTTGGTTATTGGTCTTGGTATTGTAATCCCGAGCATCTTCCTCCTCTTCTTTGTCTTCTTCCATCTCTTCATCGACATCATCACTGTCATACAAGTCAATGTAAAAGTTGGCGCCTTTTTCCTCCTCATCTCCTCCTTCATCTTCACTGCTCTTGTAGCCTTTCTTCCTACTCTTACTCTTACTTTTCTTCTTTTTGTTGTTGTTGTTGTTGTTGTCAACAACATGCTTCTTCTTCACTCTTTCTGTAGGCTTAACCACCATGGAGTCATAGGTGTTGGAGAGAGAATCAGGGTCGTAGGAAAACAAATCTCTCAGTTCATCTGTACTCATCAAGTTAGTGCCAGCTTTTTGATATTGCTGCTTTCCGCTGTTCATCCTCCCTGCACCATCATCACCACCTTCAACACCACCACAAGTTGCCGCTCCATCTACCACTGCCTGCAACCCTTCTTTTGACAGCTGGCGTTGGAATACCTTTTCATCAATAGTGCCTGTTGCTAGTAGGCGGTACACGTAACACTTCTTCTGTTGACCATCTCTCCATACTCTTGCAGCAGCTTGCTTGTCATCTCTGAAATGTATAGGAGGGTAAAAAGGAAAGGAGAAATTGTGGAAAGTGGGGTTCAGTTATAGAAGCATAAAAATGGGGAGAAGGGGAGAAGGCTGTTCAAGCACACGAGTACTACCAACAACTAGACAAAAATAAAACACAAACTTACGCTGGATTCCATGATGGATCGAACAAAATCAACCTATTACCCCCAATCAAATTAAGGCCACACCCTCCAGCTTTACTGGACAACAAAAACACAAACTGATCCTCTTTCTGATCATTGAATTGCTTGACCAATTTCTGTCTTTTCCCAATAGTGGTGGAACCATCCAACCTCAGACAGGGATAGTTGCGTTCCCTACATAGAATAGTAAACAGCTCTAGTGTTTGAGTGAAGTTGGAGACGATAACTACTCTGTCCTTGGAGTGGGCTCTCAGCAAGGCGAGCATTCTGGCTACAAAGGCAAACTTTCCACTGGTTTCTTCCCACCCACGTGGCAAGCACTTGACCCCTCCTCCACACCCTCTCCCCAGCCTTCCACCACCACTAGTACCGCAACCACTCCCATTGCTGTTATTACCACCACCAAAGACACTGGATTGCTGAAATATTTCCAAGCATCCTTCAAATCCTGAAGCTTCCTTGGTCACCTCTGCCACATTACTCGTCAGCATGTCATAAATAAGCTTTGGGTGGTTGATCAGCTTTCTCAAGCTGGTGATGGCAGACAAGACACGAGCTGCTTTCTGTGCACTAAATAGCGACTTCACTGATCTAGATTCTAAAAAGTGAGTGTACAAAGCTGTCTGTAGAGGTGTCAATTTGCAGCACACAACTTGAATGACTTTGGGTGGCAGGTGCGCACTCAGCAGAGCATTCGTACGTCGTAAGATGAAGCCATTGACCAGCTCACTCAATTCAATGGATCGTTCTGCTCCCTTGGCACTGATGGCTGGTGGTGCATCTGGTTCTCTTCCTGCTAGAATAGGCCCTTCAAACCTCTTCCTGAATGCTGATGGCGACCCCAGTACTCCAGGATTTGCGAATGATACCATGGCATAAAACTCCTGTAGTTGATTCTGAAGAGGGGTACCACTGAGCAACACTCTTCTCTGGCAAGCCAAGGCACCCAGAGCCTTGTTGGTCAGCGTTTGATCGTTCTTCAGTCGATGAGCTTCATCGCAGATGAGCAAGTCACAGGTGCCTTCCTTTTCAAACTTTGCTGCGTGGATTCTGAATGTTTCATAACTCACAATCAACACTTGGTAGGGGTTGGAGGGGGACAAAAACTTGGCAATAGAAGAGGTGGCTTCTTCTCTGGATGCTTCACATAGAGGGAGGGTCTTTACTCTTCCATCTAGCCATTTCACACATTCATTGTCCCAATTTGATACAAGAGAGGTAGGGCAGCAAATGACGACTCTCTTGGCTAGTGGTTTTCCTCCCAGTTTGGGGTGTCCTGAAGACAGCAGCGTCCATAGCAATGTAATGCCTTGTAGCGTCTTGCCTAGTCCCATATCGTCACATAATAGAGCTCCTTGTCCTCCAAAGTCTCTAAGTCCACATACACATTCAAACATGAACTGAACGCCTTCCCTTTGGTGAGGTCTGAGGAAGCGGGCGAGTGCATTGTCCACTATGATTGGCTCATTTTTATCATCGTTGTTATTATCTCCTTCTGATGCATTGCTGCTACTTGGTGGTGGTTCCCACAGCACCAGAGGCTCTATACCTTCAGGAAGTTCTATGTTTACTGGTTGTCGAGGCTGAGGAGGCATTACAGGTACACCAAGGGCTGCATCATCACCACCAATAGGCACAACAATAGCTGACAGTCTTGGGGGAATGAATGGTTTACTGCCAGCACCCCAAGGCACGAATCTATTCCTAGCTGCAAGAGCACGTTTTAAAGCATCTGATTGAGCTGGAGCGTTGGGGTGAGGGCTCTTGAAAGGTTTTCTCAACACGACAGCTGCGTCTGAGACTGAGAGGATTTTGGGGATGACTGGTTTACGGTGGATTTCTAATTTGCCTGAGATGAGAGCTTCTACGTTGGCTTGACGTTGGGCTGCTAGTTGGTCTGCTGTTGGTTGGACTGGATCATCATCATCATTGTTGTTAAGGAGATCTGTTACCTCGTCAATCACATCATCATCTGCTTTCTCCTTGATGACATTTTTGTTTAGTGGTATTGGCACTGCTGCTGCTGTCAGTTTTGGCTTTGTTGCTGCTGGTGCAGGTAATGGATTGGCAGCGGTAAGGCCCTGAGGTAGAGGTCGAGCTCTTGTGAGATTGGGTGGAAATGAGATTCTGACGGCACCACCAGCAGCAGTAAGGCGAGGAAGTGGTTGTTGTTTAGGCTGAGCAAGGGTTTCTCGTCGGGGAGGTGCCGATTGCTTGGTGGTGGTAGATCGTGGAGGTGCCTTTTTTGGCTTCTTTTTTACCTCTTCCTCTTCTTCACTCTCGTCAAGCTCATCATCCTCACTGCTTTCTTCACCCTCTTCTTCGTCTTCACTGTCACTTGGTTTAAATTCCTCACTATTTATTTCTTCTTCAGAACTCGAAGAACTCAGCTCTTCTAGAACGCTACTGTCTAGTGACATTTTAAATCACGTGGTAAATCTAATTTAAGGTTAAAATAAGCCATTTTCATGCAACAAAATTGAATATGAACCCACGCTGTGAAATGCTGCGTGTCGTCCTCAACTGCAAGGTATTCTTCGTCTGTGGGTTTTATGTCTCTGTCACCATTACAACTTATTGTATGCATGTATATGAGTCCAGTGACTACTCAATGAGGCACGGGAGGCTAGTATATCGGGCTGATTCAAAACAATCTCTCCAAGCAAAACCTTTACTCTACGTTCTTACCTTTGCCGCTGGTATACTTGTATCATGGCTACTTTGGGGAGGTTCCGGACAGACCATTCCATCAAAACTAGCTAAAAGATCACTAAAAACTTCACTCGGGTGCAATTGGATCACTCAACATCACTCCCCCACATCAATGCCGCCCCTCTCCATCTGCAGCCACAGATGTCGATCTCAAGAGATCCCAGGCACCCCATCAGGCTCATTAGCAGCATACACTGCTTTATATAATGCAGGCATTCATTGTTTTGACATAGATTACACATTAACTGCAGATAACAGACTACTAGCTGCCCATCCATCAGACTTATTATTATTACACGATGACAAGTCAGGCAGTAGTGATGATGATGATGTTTCACACACATATCCCACTATAGAAGAGCAATTAATGCTTTTCAATCGACTTGTACAATCCAAGTTCCCACAACTTGACATTAATAATTATAATAATAGTAATGATGATGGCCAGTATAACAATGATTATGATCTCCAGCAATTTCCTCTACTACTCATGATGGAACTCAAAGGCCCTGCCTTCTCCACACAAACCATCCATTCCATCAATCTAGCAGCACACATATCCAATCTCACCCATTATCTAGGCATATGGGCCCCTACACTACAAGACGTAGCCATCATCCAATCCACTGGCTGGCAGGGCCTCATCCTAAAACCATACATGGATAGAGACGAGGATGGCCCTTCTCCTCCCTGGTCTCCTGCTGACCTGGCACTCTACACCCATCTTGGGCCCAGTATACACATGGAGGCGGGGTGGTTGAAGGATCTGGTGCAGAGATCTGGAAAGAAGGTGATCGGATGGGTGGTGGATAGTGATGATGATGTGGAGATGGCAGTGAAGACGGGGATGTCGGGGGTAATTAGTAATGTACCGATTGGGGTGAGGAATGATGTCCTGGATTGGATTGATGAATGTGAGAGTAGTAACGGAGAGTGATAATGGTGTGCGTGACTCCTGATTTCATTTCAAGTAATTAAGAGAGAGAGAGACACACACAGAGATAGATAGATAGATAGAGAGTGTGAGAGAGCGCTACTGTAATGTGTACATACGTATTTATGCCAACCACACGAATCAACTGTAATTTATTTTCTAATATGCTTTAGATTTCAAAGGAGCCTTTTTCCCTAAAGCTGCACTCAACATCTGACTAAACCAGTAGTAATTCAGCCCATTCAAAGCCAACAATGCTACCCAGTAACCTGACAACACCCAACACGACACCCCACTGACGGTCACCATCTTCCCTTCTCCACTACTAATATGGTTGTTAATATCGAAGAATCCAACTTGCTGAGCCTCAGGCACAGAATGCGACAGGAAATCCCACCCCATGACCGGCCCATACACAATTCTACACCCAAAGAACACAGCTACAAACCCATAATTAACAACCGACATAAGCTTAGTCTCCGCTTGGCCTCCTTTTAACATCATCCATCTCAACCACAGCAGCGGAGTGCTCAGTTCCCACAATAGAAACATGGCACCATATACATGGAGATGCCCCGACAATGCTGCATAGCAGTATGCCATGCAACACAGTATCCCATGCAGTAGATACGCAGGACCATTATCTACATATCTGAGAATGCATACACATGCGTCATATACAAAGTAACCTGCGGCTAGGTTCATGCATTTGGTAGAGGTTGAAGTTTGAGCTGCCAGTCTGTTTATGTTAAAGGCTGGATCGAAGAGTATTTGGAATGCCATTGGGAACTGAAGAAGTGGTGGTAAAAAGAGAAGAAGGGTTAGTGATGCAGGTTTACGAGAGAGAAAAGAAGGGCCTCTCTTAATAATAAATACAAAACATACCATTCTTGTGAGGAAGGCCATGCCAGCTACCCGGGCACCTAATTGTGCCATAAACCTATGCGCTCTCTTGACTTGTATCCTATCGCTTTTGTCAGGGATTTCATTGAAGAATGAGAGAATAGCTGTACGAAATGGCCCGTATACAAGAAAAAAGTCCACTAGAAGGAGGATTGCAGCTGGGAGAGTTGAGTGGGGGGAAGGGGGATGGGGTGGGAGAGGAGTTGAGATGAGTGATCATCATAGGGAGACTTATTGGAATGAGGCTGGAAAGGTGACCCGTGAAGTAAGGGTTGATTTGGAGTTATGGGCTTACCGTGTGTGAAAATACACTGTAATGTTGAGACAGTTGTGGGAGAAAGACTGTCGATCGTTAGATTGAAAGAGTCCATCATGGCTGAATCAACAATATTCGTCCAGAAGGAGTTACCAAGTAGTATCAAGTAGGTTTGAAATTCAAATCTAGTCGAAATTGTAACGCTTACAGGTTCAGAATCTTGCGCTTTAGTTCTGGAGACTCTACTTGGGGTTCAACCAGGCACGCTTGCGGGAGAAGGAGCGGGGAAGAAGGCTTTGGTCAAACTAAAGCTCCGTTTTCTCTAGCTAACTATTAATACAATTGATATATCCATACATTATCCTGGAAGCATACCACTGAAACCATATTACGGAAGGGGCCAGCACACATAGGAGTAATGGAAGATGCAGCTCTTGAAGCAGATTGCCTTGAAGGCAACCTAGCATTCAAAAACAAGGTATGAAACAGTACATTCATAGCAATAATCAGCAGAAAATGCGTTCTACCAGGCAAATTACGTCGCTGTACGCTTCCACTTCTCATTGTTTGACCTGTTTGACATGCCATCTTTGCAGGAGTTCTTTCGTTCAATCGACTTTTACACACGTGCGATCAATAAGATACCAGATGCTAAAGTCTATACAAACCGATCATTGGTGCGTATTCTAGTTCCCTTTCCCAAAACTGATCTCCCCATCCCACCGACCACCATGCCCACCATTCCCCCCTCTCTCCTCTCTCACCCTCTCTTTTCCATTTTTCCTTCCAATCACACACAGGCATACTTCCGCACCGGTCAATACCCTGAATCTCTCTCAGATGCCATCAATGCTCTATCAATGGATCCCAACAATGGAAAAGCTCACTACAGAGCTGCTCTCTCGTCCCTTATGCTCTACCAACCTGCTGAAGCTCTGAACCATCTCCGTCAAATGACTCCAGACAATAATGACAAAACTACAACAACAACAACAACAACAAGCGCCCTCATTCAACATGCCTCTATAGCTATGAACATTATCTCACCACATCATCATCAACAAGAACAAGAAGAAGAACAAAAACATCAACACCATGTACAGTTAGTTCAACAATTATTACAAGTACTGGAAGACGATTTAGATGGCGCAGCCGATGCAGATATTGAAGATGCCATGCAGCAACTGATCTCTCCATTGTCAGCTTCCTCTGCAGCGTGTGCCTGGTTTAGAAACAATAACGGCTTCCAGTTAATCATGAGTCATTTTAATGGACCTTTTCTTAATCACGTTGTTGACATCCTCAAAGCAGCATCATCATCTAGTTCCTCCTCCTCTTCATCTTCACCCGTCATCTGGCCATTTCATATTGTTCTGAGACCACTCATTTCACTCATTGCTCCTCAATCTATATCATCATCATCATCATCATCATCATCATTGTCAAGGCACCTCACTGCTGCTCTGGAGTTGATTACTTGGGCAGCACAACGTGATCTCTGGGTACGTCATTTCACTCTGACGCATCCTTTGCCATACTCTCCCCAACAACAACAATCCAGTTATGTGAAGGGAAATATACCATTGGTAGCAATATTGAATGCATTAAAAGTTAGAAGTGATAATTCTGCTGATGGTCAGTGGGATACTGAGGCCATTTATGCAGTGACAGAGCTCCTGGCAAGTTACACATCACTACCTTATACAAAAGAAGGCTGTCAAGTATTGGATAATTTGAAATGCCAGCCCTTGGGTATATTGTTGCATTGTTTTAACAAGTTGGATGCTTTGAATGGTGATGAAGCATACGAGAAAGCATTTGGCGGCGGTGGTTTTAATACTGCTGCAAATGATGCTACTACTGATGAGAGTAGCAATGAAGGGCAAGGCGACGATTTCTATCCATACAACCACTCCTCATCGACCCCAAATGGAACTTCTAACGACTCAAGGCACCCTAACAATGGAAAACAAGCGTCATCAACAAGGTCACCAGACCCTGAAGCAATGGCACTAGCAGCACTACAGCAGAAACGCAAAGCAGTTATTGATGAAGATATTATTGCCAAACAACGGTTGCTCCTCCTTGCATTTCTAAACCTCGTATCAATCAGGGAACATTCCTCCCTTCTCATCATTTCAGAGTGTCTCATCACAACCGGTAATACCAGCGACACAAATAAAGCAACGAATAATAGTAAAAGTACTCGGCAAGGTCCTTTGATACCTGCATTACTGGCAATTATTGAGAAGCTTCACCAGAGAGCTCCCAAACGTACAGCTGCAGTGCTGGGCCCAGATGGCGCTGCTGTGTCTTATGTAAAGAGACCTTTTGCTGCTGACTTTAGGGATAATCCTGCGGGAGACTACCTGGCATTGTTAAACTTGCAAGAAAATGACGATGATAATAATAATAATAATAAGAATAATAATAAGACTGTAGCTGGTGTTACTATAGTTAATGGAAAGAGCGAGGAAAAGAGAACCCTACTGGAGCTGGTATTAGATGCACTGTTAGCCATAGCCAAACAAGCACCACCCACAATTGGTACTCTGCTCTACAAACGAGATGTCCTAGCTTTTTGTGAAACCAAACTTGCCATGTATACGACACCATCTATAATCAGTAGAGGCCAACAGATCACAGCAGCCATAGCAGACAAATGCCCAGCAGCACTTGATGATATTCTTACCTCACCAGCTATCCACAGCGTGCACGCTTTGATTGCACTTGCTCATTATTCCCAACAACAACAGCAACAACAACAGCTGCAAGGAAATAGGACTACCATCCACAAGGCTTTGTACAGATTAGTTAGTGCGGGTGTAGTTAATAATTGTAGTGGAGATGACTTTTCCCACTTGGTAGAATTTTGTGGATACTTGTGGGAAACTTATGATCTCAGTATTAATGAGACGGGGGCTTTTTATCAGACCGCATTGTCACTGGTGAAAGAATGTTGTCTCAGAGCTCAGCAACAGGTGCAAGGGCTGAGAGGACATGTGTGGAGGCGCGTCATTGGCCCTGCTGCTGTGTCGAGGTTACTGGCAACGCCGGTTAAAGCTGTTTCTTCGCTGCCCGAGAAGAAGAAGAAGAAGGACAATGCCAATGCGGTAGCTGCATCTATTGAAGGTCAGCAAATGAAGAAAGGATGGCTTGATGGTAAATCAACATCACTCTTTAATGGCACTGTCATTAGCAATGAAAGAGCAAAGGAGAATGCTGCATTGCCAACTACAACCAAGGAGGATGTCACTGTATACCCGAACGGAGTCACCATTGAAGAAATAACAGAAGAAGAGAATAATAACAACAACAACGACGACGACGATGCCGATGATGCCTATGAAGCAGCTATAGAAGATTTGAAAACAGTGTTTGACTCATCAACCGCCATTCCCAAGCACATCAAAACGGCTCGCAACGACTGGTTGAGAACCACATCATCATCATCCCCAGAATCTCAATTATTATTCAGGTGGACACAAACCTCCACTGATATCAGCGCCTGGGTCACTCTCCCCATTGGTACCAGAGCCAAGGAACTATCAGTTACCATCACCCCCACTGCACTATCAGTCTCACTGGGTTGGTATGGTACTTTGTTGGCTGGTCAGCTGCACCAGAGACTCAAGAGTTCTGACTGTCAATGGTGTTTGGAGGATAATGAGCTGCATCTACTGTTGGTTAAAGATGGCAAGGATACTTGGTGGAAGTCTCTGTTTAGTCAAAATATTAGTGAGGGTGGGGATAGTAATGGTACTCACTCTATCTCTAATATTGATGGCAGTAACGTTTCTAGCAATAGTAGTAGTAGAAGTAGTAGACAGGAGCAGGAGAGGTCTTACCATGCTTTGTTAAAAGAGGCAGTGGAGGCAGATGAGCCAGTAGTTCCTTACGACGAGATGAGTGATGAAGCCAAGGAGCTGTTGGAGAGATTACTGGATAGGCAGGCGATGGTGAATGAGGGATACATTGATATTGAGAATGGGTTTGATGATTTTAGAGTGGTGATTGGGGAGAAGAGCCTTGGTGGTGGTAGTGGCGAGCAATTGTGATGGTTTATTGCTGTGATTTTAAGTCTTTTTTTTGTATGTATACACATATTTTCGGACATTGTAAGTGTTGGTTGTATATGTGTATACTCGAAAGGCGTTACCAGAGAGGAAAAGCCTTACCGGAGAGTTTGCCTTCAAGCGATGAATCGAGGATGTATCGGCCTAACCAAGCCCAACCCACCCATCCAGTGGCTGTCGCTCCTTGTTTCACCAAAGGCGCCCTATCAATTAGAATGCCATCTCCACGCCAGCCTGCAAAAAAAAAAAGAGGACTTGTATCTTATGTTGATTTTTTTTTTCTAATTTACAACTACTAGTTGGGCCATATTATCCCACCCTTTCATGAATGTATCTAATTATCATTCTACAGTGGATAGATTAAATTCAGCTTTATATCGACCAATGGAAGCTTCCATTCCATAAGCAGGAAACCAGTAATATCTACCACTACCACTATTATTATGATTATAACACCCCTCATCATCTATCAATAACATTCCTGCCAACACTAGATCCTGCATTGCCTGATTTAGCTGCACCTCTGACCATCCCACATCCTTCAAAGCCTGAGACTGACAGAAATACCCTCCCCTTTTAGAGGCATAACCCAACAGTACATTACCATCTGTACTGAGTTCACTAGGTACACACCTGACATACTTGTGACCTCCTATAGAAACAATAGCCCACCCCCCTCCTAGACAACTGAGCTTCTTTATGGCCACCTCTATGTCTTCCTTTGTTGGTTTGTCGACCAGTTTGCTCCGCCTCTCTGTTACTCTCTGGTGGACTGCGTTTAAATCTACTAGGCCACCACCTCCACCGTAATGGGGCTGGGAGCGCAGGAACATGCAGACTTCTATGACTTGGATGCCGAGCTCGTAATAAAAGTCGCCGAGGCCGAGGAGCTCGCTCCATTTGTTCTTGTTGGAGGCGAGCGGGTCGACGCCAATGTGGGCGCACATTTGTTGGAATTTGGCACGAAACTCTGGGTCTTTTCGGATGTCGTCTTTGTACTTGACTGCAAAGGATTCTAGGTGTTCTTTAAATGTCGCCATCTGGGATTTCATGATTTTGAGCTCATCTTCCGTGATTTGTTGGGCGAGCTCTTTATATCTCTGTCTATATGCTTGTTCTGCTAGCAGAGCTGACCTCATATTGGCGACTAATCAATGATTCATTCGTTTCTTTGCGTGAACAACAATGTATCAAAGTGAACTTCAACCGGGTCTTCGAATGGTTTCAAGAAATTGCTCTTCTGCACCTGCGCTTGAGAAGTTCAAGCAATGTTGGGGTTTGGTCCTTGAGCACACACAAGCTAGAAAGTTTTGATGTATCAGAATGATGATTATTTTTTGGTGGTGGTAGTGCAGTTGATGAGATGACAGACAATATTGAATGAAGAGCGTCTTCCCTCCCCTCAAGACGGAAGGAATGTGTGCATCGGTGTCAGCAAAGACAACCACAGCTTATAAAACGGCCAAACCAAACAATATATTAGCGTTACAACAATGGAACCGTATTATAATCACGACGAAAGTCCCTTAAAGCGTCTCAGCATATTATCAGGGCACTGGGCAGTGGAATCTTTGCCCAAGCAAATCAACCCACAGGTAAATGTTCTGGGTTCCTCCATATCCAGACCTTCCTGAACTCACATTCCACCAATTAACACCACTAGAAAACCACTAACCTCACAGGGATGCGCTGCTAGTACCACTATCGCCTATGCCCGGCCCATCTTTGACGACGTTGGCTTCGCTCGGCCAACCTCCTCTTCATGCCACTCCTCATCATTAGCAACCATTCCTCCACCCATCTTTCCATCATCCACCAATCCTCCTAAATATGCTAGACCAGTCTCTATCTCCAACAAGAGTATCATTGCTCATAATAATTACAACCACGTCATCACCTGCCCATCCTCCTCCTCCTCCTTCTCTTCTTCCCCAACCATCACCACTAATTCGATGGTATGGAAACCAAAAGTCAATATCAAATTATCTAGTCTAGGATGGGTACTTGAAGTAGCTGTACCAGGGTTCAATTGTCCAGAGGATATCAGAGTGGAATTGGATAGCAAGCATCGTTGCATTACCATCTTGTCTAGAGGCGGTGAAAAGAATAATAATAGTAGCAGAGTCAAGACAGTGTGGAGGCTACCTGGTGGTGCTGATCAAGAGTCATTGAGGAGTGAGTGGCAGGATGGTATGGTGAGAGTGTATGTGAGTAGGAAAATAGGTGGTAGATAAGGGGGTTGTATTAGTAGATTGAATAAAGATGGGAAGGGAAGAGAGAACGGGAGGCAGATGTATCTTCAAGCGAGTTTGAATCTCCCTGGCAGCCGTTGGAGTCTTGTTTTTTTTCTTGACGAGGGTTGGTATAAAGCTGGGTAAAAATGAAAAAGGTCGGGCATTGTATATTAGCTGTATATCGTACTGTGCATTTCGTTGTGAACTATGGTTTGCTGAACTGGAGCAATTTTTGATTCATTAGCGATAAACTGAGCTGTAAATATGTTTGCTGGTAGTAGACCAGACGCTTCAGGCTTGAGTAATTGGTAAGTTCAATAAGTAGACAGCAGGAAGGGTGAAGAATGACAAAGTCGGTGCTATAGCCGTCATTTATCCATATCTTTGAATGCTAACCCTTTTGTTCCATAATTCTGCAGGCAAGACATCAATCAGAACGTCTCCAATCTACTCGACGAGCTTGATATTCCACGTGCCATATCTGCTCCTCCTCAGCTTGACGAAAGGTGGGCTCAACTGGTAAGTCTTCAGGAATGCAAATGTGCTTGTTCCCCACATTCTCCCACGTTATCCCTCCTACCTCTTTCTCCCTTATTATCCCGTCGCACATCTCCTGATCACTTCCTCTACCGCTTCCATATTCACAGCAAGGCCAGCTCAACGGCTCTACAGACTCTGGTCTTCCCATCGACATACGCCTCGACGAAGACTATGCTCGCTTCTACCGAAGCCAAATGGCCAACGGCACTGCTAAGAAGCTCCCACCACCACTGGATGGACATACTATCTACCAAGAATTGGGTAGATCTAACAATGGTCAGGGAGGCAATACTGCTACGACACTCACAGAACAATTGTTGAGGCAACATTCCAATCCATCCCCCGCTCCTCTTCTTCAAGACAACTCTTCAGCTGCTGCCATGGAAAGGGTTGCTAGTTCAGGAGTGTTTCAAGCCCTCAGTCAGATGTCTCTGGGCAACAATAACAACAGGGGCGCATCTCCCAACCCCACAGCAGGCACAGCAGGAACCACCGCTTCTCAAGAAGCCACTCTTCAGGCTTTGGTCCAACAAGCCAACGCCTTCAATGCTGCAGCTGCCGCGGCCGCTGCTGCTTCTGCAGGCCATGTCCCTTCGCCTGCCCCTCCCTTGGGCCCTTCTCCACCCCCCCCAAATAATGCGCCCTCTCCTCAACTGTCAGCTTCCACTACCAATGCGGCAGTTGCAGCTGCTCTTCATGCTGCAGGTATGGGTGATGGCGGCGGTAATCACCACCACCACCACAATCTCCCTCCCCCCCAACAACACCATCAACAACATTACCATAACAACAACAACAACAACAACCAAGGACCTCCACCCCACCTCTCTCCAGAGTATCAAGTAGCTTATCAAGCGGCCTACCAAGCAGCCTTACAACAACAAGCTCAACAACAGCTGATGATGAACACAGGCCATAACATGCCACAACTAGCACAGATGCTAAATGCCTCAGCGCACTTAGGCCCCAACCAAAGCTCCATGCTGGCTGCTCAACTAGCCTCAGCAATGAACCCCGCCGGCTTCTTACCACCTAACAGTCATGCAGCAGCGGCTGCAGCAGCAGCAGCGGCAGCTGCTGCTGTCACACAAGGTGGTAATGGTGGAGGTAGAGGTGGAGGTAAAGGTGGTGGTGGTAATGGTGGAGGTAATCGTCATCATCATATGAATCATATGTATGATGGTGGCCCTCCTCCCTCTCATCATATGGACAGAAGACAAAGAGGAGGAGACGGTGGTGGAGGTAATCATTATCACCATCATCACCACAATAATCACCATAATAATAATAATAACAGAAGGGGTGGTAATGGTAACCATGGAGGCCCTAATAATAATAACGGTGGAGGTGGTAATAGAAGGATGATGATGCACGATGACCAACAACAGCAGCAGCCCCGTATTAGAGGAGGGCTCTTCCGAGTCAATGACGAAGACGATGCCGCCTTCCCTTGCAAGTACAACACACTGGATGAAGTCCAAGGGAAAGTAGTAGAAACTGCTCAGGATCAAAACGGATGCAGATTTTTGCAGAAGAAGTTTGACGAAGGCGGCCCTGCTGCCATCTCCCTGGTCTTTCAAGAAATGATGGACGAAATTGTGGAACTAATGACTGATCCCTTTGGGAATTACCTAATTCAAAAGCTACTGGATAGATGCTCAGAAGAACAGAGATTGCAAATCATCAAAGCGGTGTCTGAAAATGGAGAGTTGGTCAATGCAGCACTGAACACTCATGGTACTAGAGCAGTGCAAAAGTTGATAGAGACACTGACCTCCAGGGAGCAAATCTCACTGGTGGTAGAGGCTCTTAAACCGGGAATAGTGACTATGATTAGGGATCTCAATGGTAATCACGTTGTTCAGAGGTGTCTGCAAAGACTGGGTCCTGAAGATGCCCAATTTATCTACGAAGCAGCAGCAGCCAATTGCCTGGAAATTGCAACCCATAGACATGGATGCTGTGTCCTTCAAAGGTGCATTGATTATTCTACCCACCCTCAGAAAGTGGAGCTAGTCAGACATATTGCTGTACACAGCCTCCAACTGAGTCAAGATCCCTTTGGAAACTACGTTGTTCAGTACGTTTTGGAATTAGGCCACCCAGAACTGAGTACTATGGTGATGCAGAATCTAAAAGGCAGCTTTGCGGAGCTATCTACTCAAAAGTTCAGTTCCAACGTGGTTGAAAAGTGTCTAAAACTGGGAGGATCTGGGTTGGATGAAGAGAGAGAAAAGGTAGTCACCGAGCTGATGAATTCTCCTGCACTAGCAAGATTATTGCAAGACCCTTATGCCAATTATGTTATGCAGAGCTCGTTGAGTGTCACGACTGGTCAGCTGCATGGTGAGCTGGTGGAGGCTATGCGGCCTCACCTTCCTGCGCTGAGAGGCACTCCTCATGGGAAGCGTATCATTGCCAAGATGGCAGGTTAAAGTATAACAGCATATATGAAGGATTTAGTATAATAGCAATATAAAAAACATGTGTATGGCTAAAAAATAATAGTAATAATAATAATATAGAATGGCAATGCAGGATGAATAGTGAAGTGTTGTATTGTCAATTGAATCTTTTTGTTCATATGTATCACACAAGCACGCTCTTTTCTAGCTTGCAGGGCTTGTTTTTTTTCTTCTCCCCCCCTTCCTCCACCTTGGTTTTCTTGTGTTCCTATGTATGTGTGTGTGTCAGGTGGGTGGGGGTGGGGGTGGGGGATGGAATGCAGTAGATGTGTACATTTTTAAAAAGTTAGATGATGATGAAAATATAGAACCGATAATGTGATGTTTGTTGTCTTACTTGACGGTCCATGAGGTAACTGTAACATTCCAATGCATGCATGTACTAACTTTTAACCTTCCCTTTCTCCTCTCTCCTTTTGCCATTAGCAAATTCCACCCCTACCCTACCATTTTATTTTATTCCAGGTAAGGATTGATGATACTTAATTACATCCACCTCCATGTGAGGGTAAGGGCAAGGGCTGTCTATGTAGTTGTGGAATGTTATTCGTGTCATTGATTCGTTACTGTGTGGGAGAATGTGGTAAAGGAACCAAATCTCAAACCTTTGCTCACTCAAAGGAGCCCCACACGCAGGAGGCTGGGATCGCTGCGTGTAGTCCTCCTTCCAAGTATATAACATTCCACCAATTCAACATAGATACATACAGAAGAGATGAAGGAGAAAGGGTGGGGGTGGGGGGGTAGGTGGACGGGTACACACTCGATCCCCCTTTTGTAAGGAGAGATCATCATACTGACACTTAGAACATGTTTTCAACTGAGTCTACATTACACATACTATGACAAGGAAAATAACTATCAAAGAAACAAAAAAGGAAGAGGAAGGCGGAAGGAAGAGGAAAGGGGGGAGGGAGATGGGCGTGGCCGATGGCCAGCCCCACTCTCCCTTCCCTTCCCCTCCCCTTCCCCTCACCAATCCCACCTCCATCTCTCTTTCCAACTTATTCATCGTCCTCCTCCTCTTCCTCCCCTTGGTCTGCAATGTTAAAGTAGCGCAGCTCGTATACTGAACGATCCTTGTTGGAAGCAATTACTCTAAGCCAATCTCTGACGTTGTATTTCTTCAAAAATTTCTTGGTAAGATATTTCAAATAACGCTTGCTCATTGGAACTTCGCTGGTGACAGTGATCTTAGAACGGTCACGGCTGACCTTGACACTATCGCCAAGGACGCCAGTCTTGCCGCCGACCTTGATTTTATCTGTTAAGAACTTCTCGAAGAGAGCGATTTCCATAATTTTATCGTCTACGGGCTTTGAGCAGTCGATGACAAAGGACTGTGCCTTCTTGCCCTTCTTGGGGCCTGCTGCTGATTTCTTGCCGACTTGCACCATGTTAGCTATCTATATGTGTTCCTGCGATATGGAAGGGGTGGAATATGTGAGAAGGAGGGAAAAACTCAAATTATCAATCAGTCTAGGTGCCGTCGCTCCTTTTCCCCAAATTTGAAGCTTTGAAATGTGTGTGAGCAACTGTGTATACACTAGACATTATATTGCATCATCTACATGACATTCCATGTAAAAAGCACGCTCAGACACATTAATTCACAAACATCACCATTTGGTGGACACCATCATTCGACTAGTGTGATGACGACGAGCTCTATTAATTATACCCACCTTACGCTTGGCCGCTTTGACACCTATGATTGGAAGAGATGCTGTTTTTATGATGTTGGCAGCGAAATGAAGAGCAAGAAGAGGAGAGCGTCGTCGGGGTCAAATTGAGAAGAGCGAAATTGACAAATGCCCAGTGTGAAGGAGAGCTTCTCCTCGAGCCTTCTCTCTCTATACATTCACCCTTCCACAAAGTCCTAAATGTAGGAACCACAGAAGTACCCATACTAATTTTAAAGAAGTCCTTGATTCCAGGGACAAGGGATAGCTGGGCATTCAGGAGAGAAACGTGGCCTGCATTTAGTGGGCCCCTCCTCGTTTTGTTTGCGAGCGGGGAGAATCTCAAATTTCCTGGAAATTGTCCATGAAACCAAATGAAACGAACGTTACAATACACCGATGGATGCATTGTGCTATATTGATTAATTAATACCATTCAACAACCACGGATCCCTCTAATTTGGGCCCCCAGTTCCTGAACCAATTCCTGTATTTAAAAAAAAGACAGAATTATTGTATCGATATTACCATTTGAGTGATGACCTGCGTATAGACAAGCTCATACACTTCATAGCTCATTCTGCAAGTGCCCAACCACCTTCTCTCTCGTCTCATTCCACCGACCCAATCGACCAACGCAAACCAACCAACAACTTCCTTTCTTTCTAATTTGCCCTAGAACCAACAAAAACAACAATGCGGCATTCAGTCCAAGCATCTGCAGTTAATGGCACCAATCGCAAGGATCTAGAATATGGTGAAGCACATGATCCCAAAGTCCACAGTCGTCCTCGGGTCGGAGCAATCAAACGCTGGGCCAACGGCTCCTACAGTAATACCACTGCCACCAAACCAAGGCTCCCTCCCTCCCGATGGCCCCTCATCTTCTCCTCCTTCCTTCTCCTAGCCTACACTCTCTGGACCGTCGCCTCCAATTCCATCCCTGACATCTCCCTCTCCAATGCCTTTTCCATTTTCAGCATCAATAATGGCGTTAATGACAAGACGCTGGTCATTTACATTTACTCCAAGACCGATAAACAATACGAAACAAACCTCCATTTCTTCCTCCATGAAGGTGTACACGAAGATGATGGCTTGGAATACCTGATAGTAATGCAGACTGGAAATGGCGTGTTTGGGGATACCGATCTCCCCGCCCATCTCCCTAGCAATGTCAAAGTGGTGCACCATGAGAATGATTGCTTTGATTGGGGCACCTTTGGGTGGGTGGTCAATTCAAGTAAAGTAGATACCTCTCTTTATGGGTACATTATCTTACTAAATTCCTCAGTGAGGGGGCCATTCCTGCCTCCATACTGGCCAGCTGGCACACATTGGAGCAGGGCCTTTATAGACAGAATAGATGGGCAAAAGAAACTGGTAGGAGCTACTATATCATGTGAAGGAAGCTGGAAAGGAGGGGTACTGACTGGAGAGCACAGACAGAACCCACATGTACAGAGTTATGTGGTGGCAATGGATCAAGTTGGACTGTCGTTGCTGAAATCAGACCCTGCAGTGCTACAGTGCTATCACAATTTGCATGATGCTATCTGGTACGCCGAGTTGGGCAGTAGTGCGGCAGTACTTGGGGCTGGGTATAACATTGATTCCCTAATGTTGCGGTACCAAGGAGTGAATTGGAGAGATACTTCACACTGGCAATGCAATGGTGGATTAAACCCTTACGCTGAGTGGATGTATGACGGGATCAACCTGAGCCCGTTTGAAGTGATTTTTGTTAAAGTAAAAGACTACTTGCTACAAGCAAACTGGACAGCAGCTACTGCAGCAAGTAAATACAGTCACTGGGTATCAGATCATGATGATGATATTAGATTGAATGAGTATACAAAGAAGAAGAAGTATCTCCAAGAGGTGAAAGTTCTGGGGATGAGAGCGAAGGGAGACGGTTGCTTTGATTATGATTTTTATAGGGAGAGGAATCCAGACTTGCCAGCATGGGGAATGAAGCAGCTTTGGGAGCATTTCGTGAAAAACGGACAGCATGAAGGGAGACAGTTTAGGTTTGATTGTGTAATGACGGCTGGGAAGCCGTCATTGCATAATTCTGAGCAGGAGGAAATAGCTGCCAAGAATGCATTGCCTACCGGTGGTGATTTTATAGTAGGTAACAGTACAACTGATAGTGGTAATGTTACATCATCCCCAATAGTAGCAGTAGTAATGAAGGAGGAGGCATTACCGACCTCTAGTAGTAATAATAATACCACTACTACTACTAGTAGTAGTAGTAGTAGTAGTAGTAGTAACGTGACCTCTTTGTTGGTAGGCTCAGGAACAACCACTGCAAAGCCGCTTTTCAAATCAGCATTTGATGCTGAAGAAGTTGATGACGAGGAGGAGGAGGAGGAAGAAGAAGTTGATGACGAGGAAGAAGATATCACCGCTGTTACTACTACCACTAATCCCACTAGCAAAGTGGATGATGATTCATTAGATCTAGTAGATGGCAATAGTATCCATCAAGATCATTTCTCATCATCAGCATTATATGGTGATATTTCAGATGGTGAGGATGTAGGGGCTCTAGCTGATAACAATTCCAATGACGGTGAAAAGGATTATGACGGTGAAGGTGATGGAGGTGAAGAGTTGCTTAATTATGCCAAGCAAAGTGGTAGTAGTGTCTAAGTCATAGTAAGTATGTAATAATTTTTCTGATTACTTATTCTTCTAATAATAATGCCAACTCAGTGTGTTTATTATTTCTATCAACGTGTGTGACCTCCACCCCTCCCCACCCCTCCCTCTCTCTCTCTCTCTCTCTCTCTCTCTCTCTCTCTCTCTCTCTCTCTCTCTCTCTCTCTTTCCTCTATTTTACAGCTCCAGCAAGGCCTTCACACCAGCAGCAGGATCCCCCTGTTTCACCAGGCTCTCCCCCACCAATATTGCCCGACATCCCGCCTCACTGACATATGCCACATCAGCAGGTGTGAATATTCCACTCTCCCCTGCCATCAACAACCCCCTCTTCACCACCTCCTTACCAGCCTCACTCTCCATGATCATCTTTGTATTGCCCAGATCTACTTTAAATGTTTGTAAATCGCGATTATTGATGCCCAGCATGCACCTCTCCAAGCTAGGCAGCTTGAGAACTCTCTCCAACTCTCCTACTGTGTGTACCTCAATAAGGCAGGCTAGACCCAGGTTCTGGGCCACCTTGATGAGGTAACCCATATCTGAGTTGGGGAGGACAGCGGCAATGAGGAGAATGGCGTCTGCACCGAATGCTCTTGCCTTGTAGACTTGATAAGCCTCTACGACAAACTCTTTGCAGAGTAAAGGGCATGTGACACCAGCGTTGCGGATGAGGGATAGATTTTCAAAGCTACCTTGGAAGAATTTTGAATCTGTAAGGACTGATAAACATGCTGCACCTCCCTGTTCGTAAGCTTGTGCTATTTTGACGGGGTCGAAGTTGGGTTGAATGACGCCTTTGCTTGGGGATGCTTTTTTCACTTCAGCGATGAGTGCGGGTTTATTGGTGCGCTGTGCAGCACTGCTGATGGCGCCTATGAAGTCTCTGGGAGCACCAGATGCAGCTGCTTGGCTCATAAGGCGGCCTAGAGGGAGTCTTTGTCTGAATCTTTCTATTTCTACTGCTTTATGCCAGATGATTTCTTCAAGGATGTTGCGAGGATTGTTGTCGTCAGAGTTTGGGACTTTGAAGTCTACTGGGCCACATGCTTGCTTGGAGATGCCCTCTGGAGGTCTTCTGCGGATCATTATTTCCTGTGTTTTGTGTGTATGTGGGGTGAAGTGGGGTGAGTGAATGGAGATGCAAGAGAGAGGGAGGGAGAAAGGGAGGGGGCGTTGGGGGTGAATGCATGTGTTTAGAGCGTGTGCATACCTCTCCTGCATCGACTGCTGATGCCATCACACGAATTTTGGATCTACTGATACGACGTGAACGACGATCTAAAGGAGCAGCAGACCGCTGCAACAATGAGCCTGTAAGCATCTCCGATTCAAGTGTTTTTAAATTGACTATTCAATGTAAACGGCAATGTGTATTATTCAGTATTGATCTACTTTCAAACGAAATCAAATTTAAGCGGAAGAATAGGATGAACGCCTCAGAAATGGTGGGTTTTAAGCTGCTCCCATTTCACCATGGCCAGTCTAGATCTAGAGATCTCTTGCATGGCATGCCAACTTTGCCTCCTTTCTCTATTTATCGGCCTGCGAACATCAAAATTCACAGTGTACAGTAGACCCTAAAGGCTACAGTAAGGCGACTATTCTCATTTCGCTCAACTGATCAGAACAATGTCACCCTCTTCATCAAGTAGTTTGACTTTGCAGATACAAATAGACGGGGAACAAAAGCACACCGTCACTCTTCCCAACTCTGTAAGTCTTACTGGTATATTTCTACCAATAAAACACCTATCCACCCATTCCAAAGCCAAATCTCACTCTTCTCATCATCATTCCGGATCTCTCTGTCCTCCCTCCCTCCCACAAACAACCAGGCCACCGTCTTTGGGCTCAAAGAAACTCTCAAAGCCAACTGCACCAATGTCCCAGCCTTCCTCCAGAGACTCCTCTATGGAGGCAAGGAACTAGACAACAACAGAACCCTTTACAGTTATGGCATCAAGGACATGCATGTCATTCAGCTCGTCACCGCTACAGCCACCCCACCTACCACCACCACCAGACCTACCACCACCAGACCTACCACCACAACTACCAACCCTTCACATAGAAGAAGAACCCCTTCTTCCTCCACTCAAACCCAAGACCACACCACCACCAATCCCTTCTTCTTTCCACCACGCCAAGTAACCGGTCAGTCTATCGAACCTTGCCCCTGCTGCACCCCCACCATCCGCTGGGCCTCTGTCTTCCCCGGCATCACCAGTATCTTGGATAGACTAGAGCAAGATGACACTTCGTTGGACGATGGACCCTTCTTCATGAACATGCATCTAGCCCATGATCCTGCCTCTATCCCAGTGCAGGCCCTCGTTGACAACCATGTGGGCTATATGCAGAAGTTTTGGGTTTTCTTGCAGCAATCTAGAGAAGTGATTGCTGTTCATATGGAGATGGTTGGTCCAGAGGCATTGGCAGCAGCAGATAGGATATTGAGAAAGGCTGACATGGAGGGGTTTGCTAGGCATCCTAGGAGCTTTCCTCTTGTTGCTGCTGCTGCTGCTGATGATGAGGACAGCGTTGATGATGATGATGGTGGGGATGGTGGGGATAATGGTGGTAGTGGAAATAGTACTGGTCATGAGAAGGGAGGGAAACGCGCCCGTGTCGGTGGTGCAAGTGGTACTGGTATAAACACTGGTACTACTGCTGGTGCTGGTACTGCTACTGGTACCACTGGTACTGCAACACGTAGTAGAGATCCAATGTGGAGGTTTTATGATGAAGGTGACTATTGCGACAGTGATGAGGCTGATGCTATTGAGAGATTCTCTGGAGTGGTCTGTGTGAATAGGAATGATCTGTTTCTCATGGCAGCTATTACCTTGGGGATATTGTCTAAGAGATTCCTTTCCTTGGTACTTGGTGACACCGAATCACTCAATTTCTCTACCAATACAACTGCTGCTGGTACTTCGACCCCGTATAGTCCGAGCCCTCACGAGAAGAAGACAAACAGCAGCAGCAACGGCAACAACAAGGGTAAAGACGCATGTCCCAAGAGTAATGCAAGCCAGAGTCCACCAGCAATAACAACAGAAGCCCCCTCAAGATTCATGGTCATAGCTCACATGCTCACCCAACTCTCCTCCATCCCCGCATCCGGCACCCCCGCCTGGCGCCAGCTCATCAAGGACACAGGAACGCTCTCTTCTCATATGATGAGGGTAGCTTCTGCATCTGCTGAATTGGGGTGTACTCTGACCTGTATGGGGAATGATATGACCATTGGAAGCTTGAGTGCGATGTGTGCTGGGCCTACTTGGGTTAGAATGGCTTGGCATGACCCTGAGGATAATGATACTGATACTGATAATGATTATGAAGAAGAAGAAGAAGAAGAAGAAGAAGAAGAAGAAGGTGGTATGAGAGGAGGTGCTGGGTTTGTATCATCGTCCAACTTCCTGCAGAGATGCAATCATACTGGAAGAGGGCCAATGTATAGAGTACCACCGCCACGTCAAACTCGTGAGAAAGGGACTGGAAGAGGAACAGGAAGAGGAGCAGCTACAGGAGGTGCTGCTGCAAGAGGAGGACAGCCAAGGAGGAGGAGTGGCCAGCCAATAGCATCACCAGGAGCAGCCGCACGGGTGGCAGGAGCTGCTGCTGCTGCTGCTGCAAGGCCTAGCCCTACTACTGCTACTACTGTCACTGGTACTACTACTACTACTGGTACTACAGCCGCAAGTAGAAACCAGACCTCTCAAAACCTACCCTCATCATCCTCTGTCTTTGCATCAATAACTGGAACTGCTCCTACAGCTACAACTGCTGCTGCTAGTGGTGGTAGTGGTGCTGCCTCGAGGAATTCTTTTGGCTTGTCGTTAAATGCAATTCAAAGCATCAGAGCCAACATCAATAGACGCCCTCCTCCTACTACTGCTGCGACTACTACAACTACTACAACGACGAATACTACTAATGCCACTGCTAATGCAGCAGCAGCTGCTGCTCCTGCTGCTCCTGCTGCTGGCGGTGGAGGTGGAGGTGGTGGTGGTGGTGCCAAGAAGACCTCTGCATCATCTGGTGGTGGTTCTAGCAATAGCACTACCAGCAACAGAGGAGGAGGAGGAGGAGGAGGAGGAGGGTCAAGTCAACAAGGCAAGACAGGTGGGGGAACTGGAGTTGGTAGTAGTAAACCGAGTGCTGGTGGCAACCCTCCATCTGATGACGACGACGACGATAACAGAAGAATGCCTTCACTGAGACCTGATTCAGATGATGATGGCGACACTGATGATACAGATGATACAGATGATGATATGCCTGCTCTTAAAGGTGATGCTGCCAGTTTCAATGATGATGAGGCCACTCAACATCAACAAGGTACTGCAGCTACTGCTAATACCGCTACCACTGCTGCCGCCGCAGCAGCAGCTTCCAAGCTGCCTCCTCCCACAGAAGCCACACTCCGCACCACCTTTGAAACCATGGGCCTCTCAGCATCCGACTCAACTGAAGCCCTGGAAGGCATCCAAGACCTCACCACTGCTCTCAAAACCCTCCTCCTCACCACCATGGATACCACCCCTCTCTTCTGCCACATCCAAGCCAGCATCCAGTTATCTCTCTCCCAAGTTCTTGGCAACTCTGACACCATGGCAATGCTGCCTCCAAGGATGCAGATAGCAGTGGAGCAGCTGATTGTAGTGGAGGGGTGTAATACTGTGATGAGAGGGCTGCAAGCATTGTGGAAGAACTATATTATGCAATTGAGGAGGGAGAATGAGGCAGTTAGGAAGTGGGAGCCTGTTATTCAAGCGCTGGTGGATGGTCGGTTGTCGATCGATAAGACGTCGTTTTTGCAAGGGATGGTAGCAACTGGTAAGAAGAATAGCGGTAGTAATATTGATGTTAATGGTGTTAATGGTGGTCCTAGTAGCAGTGGTGATGGAAACATAGAGGACAAACAGCAGAAGAAGAAGAAGGAAGAAGAAGGAAAAGGCAAAGAACCAGCAACTGATACAACTGATAAAGGCAAGGAGCAAGCTGATAAACCAACCTCTACAGCCACTACTACTACTAAACAGCCTAAAGGTATGAAGGGACTGGCCCTTCCTCCAAGAAAGAAAGCTGCCTCCCCAACTCCAGCTGCTGTCAAACCAACAACCACTACTACTCCAGCTCCAGCTCCGGCTCCATCAGTTGTTACTAGAGGTGGACCAGTAGTAGCAAGATCAGCATCCAGTGCATCAGCATCAGCAGCAGGACATCTTGCTGCTCTCAGTGGAGGAACAGGAAGCGGAGTAGGAGGTGGTTTAGGAGGGATGATGCAGAGTATGCTGAGTAATCCTGCTGTTATGGATATGGCTAGATCACCAGCTATGCAGCAAATGGCCAACTCTCTCCTTGGAAGTGGAGGTGGTGGAGGTGGTGGAGGTGGTTTAGATATGGGATCATTGCTTAGTGGATTGCTAGGAGGTGGTGGTGGTGGAGGAGGTAGTGGTGGTGGCGGCAGAGGAGGACAGAGGCTGATATCAGTGGAAGAGGCTCTCCAAGCAATTCCTAACCAAGCTGAGAGAGAAAGGTGGATGAAGATGTTGAGGGAAGACGAAGACAGTGGTGTGGGAGAGGTGAGTGAAGGGTATGTACAGAGTGGACCTCCTCAAGCTGCAGATCAAGGTGCATTAGGTGGATTATTGTAGAGAGAGGGAGGTTCTGGGTCGATACATGGAATCGCCAGCATGGATGTCACACATCAGCTTTCAATATCTGGCTCTGGCAGCTACAGCCTGTCCTAGAGAAAGATAAAGGGGTCACTTTGCGATTAAATGGTAGAATAGCAGTACATTATGAGATTTACGTATGCACGTTTAATTATTATATTGTCACTACATATTTGACGGCCTTTTGGAAGCAATATTGCTTGATTAATCAAGAGCCAGTATCTTGAAGTGATGGTGTTGATGCTTAAAAGTCCCATTCTTTTTCTACTGCTGGGATTGAATGGCGTCTATTGTGAATGGATGAAAGCGTAAGTTGAATATGGAAGAGAAACAAGATGGATCTTACCAAAAGTAAATCTTGCATCAATCTTCCCTCCTCTCTCACCCTAATCCCTCCTTTCCCTTTCAACAGAAGAGCAACCTTCTATGGCCTTGATGGCGAGTCTAAGAACCACTAATTCACTTCATGTATACATAAGTATTACTATTCCATCATATGATTCTAACCCTGCTCCCCCATTCTCTCTCTATTCATGATCATTCATTCCAATAATTATTACAAACAGCTTGGTCAATTCACAATGCCAGCTGTGGTTTTTCCTTTATCCAGCCTAGTATTTACCCCGGTTGGGACGTGGCTGCATTATCAGACTACAGTGAAGAGTTTGAAGACAGCTGTGGCCGCTGTTACGAGCTCCGGTGCACCAATGAAATCATCACCGATGGCTATGGACAAGAAATCAACCGCAGTAATGCCTGTTATGACACTGACAAATCCATTGTTGTCCGTATCGTAGACGCTTGCCCATGTGTCTACCCTACCAATAAAATCTCCAACTCTCGCTGGTGTTGCAACGATAATCGGTATACTCATTTTGATCTATCGATATGGGCGTTTGAAAAGCTGGCACCCACTTCCAATGGGGTCATCAGCACGGAAGCTAGGAGAGTTCCTTGTGACTATTATCCCTCTGATCCAGGGTCCAATCCTTACGGACCCAGTCCTGGAGAGCCGGGGAGACCAACCTCAGAGGAAGATAGAATGCCGGATGAACTGATATTTGTGAGAAGGGTTGATGATATGGGTGCTCTACAAGGAGCTGTTCAGGTGGTAGATAATGCAAATAAAAGCTGGGTTCAAGAGAGAGGTATTGTGGACATGTCTCATTTGTACAAAACTTCTACAGATTTGGGCCTTGGCCTTGGTGGAAGAGGTTGGAATGGCTCGAGGCGAGGTGGTGGGGAGCAGGTGGTGATGGTTCAGGAATCTGTTGGCCGATGTGTCGATGTTGCGCCGACAGATGATGATGATTGTGAGCAGCAAAAAGGGTGGGGAAAATGTGATGTTCAGTGGATGGTGGAAGGAGGATTCTGCAAGAATACTTGCGGTCGTTGTGAAAAGGAGGCAGAGACGGAAGACGACAACGAAGAAGGCGTACTAGTAGAGGCACCACCACAACATGAACTGGTGATAGCACTGCCTCCTGAAATGGAAGTAGAGGTGGAGATCTTGCTGGAGGCACCAGTATCAGAGCCTGTTGCACCAGCTCCAGTTACAGAAACAGAAATCCTGTCAGATCATTCAAGAATAATGATTATGCCACCTCCTGTAATGGAGAGCTTAGTAGAAGCACCATTCCAATCAGAGCTGGTAATAGCACCACCTCCTGAGGTGGAATCAGAGAGCTTGTTAGAGCAAGTGAGAACAGTGGCATCAGCTCCAGTCCTTGAGGTGGAAATTGTCGAGTCACCTAAGCAGCCACAGCAGCAGCAGCAGTCAAAAAAGTCATCTCCTGATGATGAACCTGTCGAAAGAAATCCAGTCAAGAAGGAAGAGCCATCCAACGCAGAAGAGGAGGAGGATGAGAAGGAAGAAGAAAATGATGATGGCAATCAGCTTCTTGTTTTCCTGTCAACTATGATATTTGAAGCCCCACCAGAAGCTGAAGCAGCAAGATCACAGGTAGAGGAGAAACGAGCAGCCTCCACCCTTGTGAAAGAGCTGGAGTCAGTGATGAAAAAAGAAAAGAAAGCAACAGCGGCTCTTCAGGATGCGTCCAAAAAAAGAAAAGAAAGGAAGAAGGAAAAGAGAAAGGAGCGGCGGGAGAAGAGAAGGGAGAAGGTGAGGGAGAAAAGAAAGGAGGAGAAGAAGAAGGAGAAGCAGGAGGAGAAAAAGAAGAGCACCGGGTCCACTCCCACCACTAAAGATGAAAGTATGGTCGTGGATGAACGTCAGGCATCATTACCTCTACAAGAACAGCCAAAGACTCAGCCTTCACAGCTTCTTGAATTCCTTAAAACAACACTGCAAGCACCAATGTCACCTGAAGCTGAGGCACCACAGATAGAACCAAATCAAATCAATAGCACCCTTGTCAAGGAGGAGAAGCCAGTTGTTCCCACGCCACAAGAAATACCCAAGAACAACAATGATAAAGCTACCACAACTGTACGTCAACAGCCACAAAAGTCTGCTACCAACTCTACCTCTCAAACTCCACCCACCAAGCAGCAACAAAAGCAAGGTATTACTACAACTGGTGATGACAGTAATGGCAGCGGGAATGAAGGTGTCGATGATGACAAGAAATCAGCAAGTGGTCTGGTATCGCCCGAAAAAACCAAGACCAAGAAGAAGGACAAGAAGGATAAAGTCGATTCAGATGATGGTTCGGCTATATTCGACTTATTATCACCAGCACCTGAGTCTGAAATAGTACCAGCACGGGTACCTAAGAAGAAGGAGGAGGAGCAGGAGGAGGAGAAGGAGGAGAAGGAGGAGGAGGAGGAGGAGGAATTAGTGAGATCTCCATCAAAGAAGAAGGCAACGGCAGGCACACGATAAAGGCAACAAAATTGATATTGCTGCACCCCATAGTATTAAAGATTACGAAACTTTATCTACAAGCTAGATTTGATTGAATACTACTACTATTGCTTATACTGCTACTATTAGAAATCCAGATAAATGCCTGGTTGAGTGTTGATTGATTTTAAAATCTATAGAGCTCTACATTTCCATCTTCATCATTCTTCTTCTCCTCCAAAATCCAATTCAATCCTTTTTCTCTTTTTTATTCCACTAATTTAAATTCTTTTATATATTTTACATTTTTCAGGAGAAGGGGTTATTATTTCTTTATATTAGACACATAATTGCTATTGTTATAAGGCAATGGAGTCACATTGTTGTCTAGATGTTGTAGGAGAGCAGCCTGGGTGTCTGTAACAAGTTGAAGGAAGTCGTTGGAGAGCTCTGTGAGTTGTTCTTGTTGGCTGTCCGGAGAGTGTGTGGACTGGCTGAGTTGGGTGCAGATAGCTGATGCCGTGTTAAGAGCTTTTAACATATTCTGCGCATCAGTTATAGATGAAGAGATCGGATGTGAGAGGGGGATATTTGAAGTAGAAGCAAGAAAGAAGGGATTCAAGTTGAGATGTAAGATCAGCAGTTTGGTGAATAAAATTCTATATTTACCTCTTCAGCAGTCTGCAGAGCTTCTAAATCACTCATACTAGCATGTCATGTAGTTTAAACTCCATCAAATATACCACAGTACATAGGGCAAGCCAAGTCTTTATCAGGGCAGGGGAACGCATGGAAACAGGGCAAATTTATTCAAACACTGAAGGTTTTGCAATCATCTCAAAACGTACGCTTTAATTATACCTTAAACCTAATACTATGCTTCATAGACGAGTTAATGGAATCCATTGCAGCATATCCATCCAGCGACGAAGATGATCACATGGAATCTCAAATAATTCATCCCAACCCTCCTTCCCTAGACCCCAGGTTTGTCATCTCAACTCCCCCCTCCCCCCCACACCACCACAATATCACCACCAATTCATTTCTAAACCCCCACATTCCTTTCTCATGCAGCAACCTCAAACTCCCATCCCCAACCAATCTCCTCCCCGACCCACATCAAGGCCGCCTCCGTTCATTCCATCCCACCCCAGGCACCCATCCTCTCCAGCTCTACCTCACCCTCTCTCTCACCCCTACACAACAAGCCCACATCACCCATATCATCACCCATTATCTCCTCCCACTCATCCCAGATTTACACCCCATCTCTCCCTCCCGCTCTCCTGACAAAGACAATCTCCACCGTCATCATCTTCACATCTCTCTCTCTAGGACAGTTCCTGCCATTCCTCACCAAAAGACCTCCCTCATCCAATCCATCAAGCAATCCTTCCAACGTACTAATTGGAAACCTCCCCTTCATGTATCACTAGACACATCTAAATTCTCGGTATTTGTCAATGATGATGGTACCAGGACCTTCATAGCTCTACTCGTCGATAACAAGAGTGGCCGCAGTACTAGCGTAAGTAGTCCTCTTTCTCATCAACATCAACATCAACATCAACATCAGCATCAACATCAACATCAACATCAACATCAATATCAACATCTTCTATCTACATTGCAGCTGTCAGACAAGGTATTCAAACTACATGGGTTCCAACAGTATTATGATGACCCCCAGTTACATGTGTCTGTTGCCTGGGTATTAGGTAATCAAGGTGATGCGTTACAAGCCATTGTTAACAGGTATAATAACAGCAGTAGTGTTAATAATAAGAAGGTTTTGATGGTGAAGTCCGGTAGTGTGATGTGCAGGTATGGAATAGAAACTACTGAAATATGGAGTTGATTAGATGGACATCATTACATTACACAGTAGTTTAAGAGATTGTGAGCTTCTCTGGTCTCCCTTCCATATACAGGTCTATAGAATCTAATTTGTTTATTATTATTTAACAGAAGGATCTCCTGGAATTCTACCCTCCCCTATTCTTTCCATACTTCTTCTTCCCAAAAGAAAAGGGAACATATTTATACTTAACCATGTGTGCAATCTGCCTCTTCATTGTGACAAAAAATAATACGCACCAATAAAGCACTAAAATGGGCCAGAAGACAGGTACATCGAATACTGGGAATAAAGTAGCTAGAAATGCAATGCAGAAGGCTTTAGAACTGGCGAACCATGCTTTATATTCAGGAAGTTTACGAACAAAAGGTCGGAATTCGTCATTTGATTTGGTGGGGAGGGAGGGGCCGTCAGCGTCGGGATCTGGGAGGTGAAGAGGAGTGAGGAACCCTAATAGGAGGTTTAAGTTGTAAATGCCTAGAGCGTAGGTGACTACGTAGAATCCTTGTATCCAGAAGACTCTGAGACCGTAGATTATTAATAGAGCTAGGAGAGCCAGCCAGCGGTATAAGACGAAAGGGATGCTCTGGTCTAGGAGTTGTTGCAGCCGGTGAAGTTGCTGTTGGAGCAAAGGAGATTTGGGAGGGCCGTCTGTTGTGCCGGCGTTCATGATGAAGATGAAAAGTTAGATGATCGGTTCCTTGCAATGGATACGAGTGGTGTGGAGTGATGGACTGCGCTGCTAGTAGTAATCGATCAAAGTTTTGAAATTGATTGGATTTTCAAACGCAATGTTTTAATAATTGTGTTCTGTACAGGGGCTGTGATCTAGATGATATAATTACTATACATGCTATACTAGTGGTTGCAATATTGTATGTCTGATACTTATGCTAGGACGAAGGGGAGAGTCTCTTTCTTTGAGTTGGAGAGCAGAATGGAGGAGATGCCTCTGAGTGTGCCAGGACCATCAACACCTGTGAAGAGTGCATCCCATTGCCTTCTAAAAATCTCCAACAGCTTATGTCAGACCAGGGCACATCAACCATTCGAGAATCAACCTCCAGCCTGGAAGTCAGTTGAATGCATCATTTTTGACTGCATTCAACCATTGGTGGACGTCGTGACGGTCGTTGGAGCTCTTCCTTACATTTCTCCACATTTAAACCTGTTGAAAATTGATAAAACTTGAAAGGGATATAGATTATCTGTGCAATTAAGACGACACTCTTCCTTATTGTTCCATATTTCGCCTATAATCATGCATTGCAGGTGTAGATTCAATTCCACAAGCCAAAGCATATATAGCACTCCCTCGCACCACCTCCCCTTCTTAAAACCAATTAAATCCCACCTCAGCCTACTTCCATACACAATTCCTCCTCGTCGCCTCTTCAAAAAAACTCCAACAAATCCATGTTCCGCCTCCGCCTCCTCTTCTCCTCAGCCAGACATCACCCTCAAAACATCTCTGACAGCAGGCTCAATCACCAAAACTGCTCTGCTGAAGTACCCAATAGCTGATCTACGCAATGTAGCTCAAGAACTTGGCATTTCTACTGAGGGGCTCCTTAAAGCTGACATTGTTGCTGCGTTACTCAGTCACACTTCTACTTTTGTTAACAACAAAGAAGAGGAGCAAGAGAAGAGCGGTGTTGACACCAAGAATGAAGCAGAACCAAGCACCCCCACCAAGAACACCCCCACCTCTACCACTCTCTCTCCTCCTACAACAACACCTAGTAATACACCAGTAACAGGGAACCAAAGCTTAGAAGATCTTTTATACCAAACATTTGCATCACACACACCATCAAGATTCTTCCATCCCAAACCCATCGACCATCTATCAGTCACCTGGTTGGGCACCTCCAGTGGCAACCCCAGCAAACGCCGCAACGTCAGCGGCATTGCCACCCAAGTCGACGATGACATCATCCTAGTAGATTGTGGAGAAGGCACCCGTAATCAGATGAGAACCTTTGGAATAAATCCAGCCAAAATCACCCACTTTTTCATCACCCACATGCATGGTGATCACTGTTTTGGCATTCCAGGTATGATTGCAGAGATGTGCAAAGCCAGACTAGGCACTTCTTTACAACATGAACCAATAGTAATCTGTGGCCCTCCTGCTGTCCAAAGACAGCTGTATGCAGCATGCAAAGCAGCCTTCTTACAACTGACCACCCCAGTACACGTCTACGGGTTCGTTCTCGATCCTCTACTCAAACAAAAACTCACCCCTGTTGACGACATCCCCGGCAACAACATGCTCAGTTTCGGCCGCATCCCTCCTGATCTCGTCACAGACAACTCCCCCGCCAGAAAAGCTCAGGCAGAGTTCAACAATGGAGGCGACCGAGTAGTGGTCAGCGGCTACACATGGACCTGCCCCGTCCCTTTACCTGGTGGTCTCAGAGTCACAGCTGCTCAGCTGCAACATAGAATGCCATGTTGGGGCTATGTATTAGAGGAAGCTCCTCAGATATATGATGCAGAGAGAGATAATTGGATTAATGTTGGTGGAATATTGCATCATCCCTATAACCGCGATTACAAGGATATAGATAGGTTTGATAGTGATAGCAATAATATTATTATTAATAATAATAATAGTGATGATGAGGACGTTGATATGTGTGGGTATGGATTTAATTACAGAGAATATGACAGGAGATTGAGATTGATGGCAAGTGTGTTGCTGGGAAAAGAAGAAGGAGAAGAAGAAGGTCGACAACGACGCCAGCAAGAAGAGGAAGAACATGAAGCAGGTAGCAGTAGCAACAGCAGTGATATCAATGCCATCAATACTATTAGTAGTCATAATAGTTTCAGTGAATTAGAGGGTATTCCATGCAGAAGGGGAAGGAAGCTGGTTCTTTTAGGAGATACCTGCAACTCTGTCTCTCTAGCCAGACTAGGTTATAATGCAGATGTGCTCTCACATGAAGCTACATACAATGCTGACATGGTAGCTAAAGCACAATTAGCAACACATTCTACTACTGCTCAAGCTGGAGAGTTTGCTGGAAGAATTAATGCTAAATCTTTGGTGTTGACTCATTTCAGTGCGAGGTATGATATCAGTACAGCTAAGCTGTTGCTCAACAGTCAATCACCCATTAATATTAACAAGAACAACAATAATAATAATGCACCAGCATCCGAATCATTCATGTCTGCGAATGATTACGCAGGCGCCAAGAACAAAGCTAAAAGGGAGTGGGACATTCTGATGGAGGAGGCCAAGGCTGGTGGAGCCAAGTACGCTGTACTCACTGCAACTGATGGTTTCCAGAGACGTGTGCATCCGCATTCACCTTTGAGTGCAGGTGAGGTGTTTGGGTGGCTGCATAAGAATAATAAAGCTTTATTTTCTGATGCTACAAAGGCATATAGGCTGACAACAGTAGGAGGAGGAGGAGGGGGTGATGATGGAGGTGAGAGAGATAGGGAGAGAGAGAGAGATGGTGGGTACAGGAGTGATGGCGGCAACAATAAGAGTAGAGAAAGGAGAGAAGGGTTTACCATGAATAGAAGAGGAGGAGGAGGTGGTGGTGGGAGAGGTGGGTATAATAATAATAGAGAGAGGAGGGATCAGCAATATGGTGGTGGAGGTGGATATAACAGATCATCATCGTCACCAGGAGGAGGAGGAGGAGGAGGACGAGGTGTGTATATGGAAAAGAGAAGAGGTGGCAACACAGAGAGAGAGAGATTTCGTGAAGAGGGGGGGGGAGAGAGATGTTTTGATAGGGACTGATGAAGCATATCGAGCCTTCTTCAGCAGCTAACTCTCTCTCTTTCTCTCTCTCTGTTGTAACTGCGCTACAGTAGTAGCATTATAAACCCATGTATAGTCAATTCATTTCAGCTTTCAAAGATATAAAGATGATGATGTTCCATCGAGCTGGCAGTATGCAGCCCTCACTATGAAAATGAAATCCTGCAATTCTGGCTGCTCTAAAACCCCCTCCTGTAGGCCTACAGTATGTCATGGACCTATTATGAATTGGTGGAGGAGAGGATGCTTGACTTTTCAAAGTTTCCCTCCTAGACTTTAGAATATTCGGCATACACGGGGTGTTCTCTATAGCTGACGATGTTTCAACACGAAGTTATGGAATCTTGAAAAGAAACTAACAATTGATTTCGTGTTGGCTGTAGAAACACGAGCCAAATTTTTCAACAGAGTTTCATTCTCGCAACATGAAGAAGGCAATCACTTCTTTGTTATTGGCTCTATTGGCCGCACTACTTCTCAACACGGCTTCAGCCCAGAACTCCACCGCCCAGCCGGCTCCAGGCCCCTCTGGCTTTTCCGAACCAGATTACGACTATTTTGATTACGGCACTGATAGTCCTTGCACTACTGACCAAGAATGCCTGGGTGACTATGCCCTTGAAGATGTTGATTTACCCTTCTGTGTAGCAGAAAGCTGCGCAGAATGCCGTTCGTCTGATGACTGTCCAAATGGCAAGGACTGCCTTGAAGGAAGTTGTGATTCTGTCCCCTGTGAGACCAATGATGATTGCAAAGATAAGGGAAGTCCAGATGAGGAGTTTATATGCACTGAGTCCAAGATTTGTCACAGTATTACTGATTATGGTGACTATGAAGGGTCCGACTATTATGACTATAGCTATGACTCTGACTATGACGCTGCACCGACTCCTGGTGGGAGTCCTGGGATAAATATAACCAATGGAGGGAATGAAACAAGTACAATTGTGCCAACAGATCAAAAGAGTGGAGCCATGATGCCTGTGGCTTGGGTAAGCCCTCTGCTTTCTGTCTTGATCGGGGTGATGTTCGCTTAAAAGGAGGGAGGAGAAGAGGGAGCAAGAAAACTGCCCTGTCACAAGTTTGCCTACCATTTTTGAATGCTTTGAACTCAACTATACTGTTATACATGCATTGATGTAATTATGGATGTATCTAGTCTCATAATACCAACGACTTATGGAAATTCAAGGCTGCAACTCGTTCATTTGAAGGAATCGAGGAGATGCAAATGTCATGCGAATAGACCAAATATTCTACGTCTGGGTGTCGACATACCCATTCAACTCAAGTCTGTAAATATCAATGAATCTCGAGAAATCCTCCTCATTTCTCCATGTGTAGACACAGTTGAGTTTTTGATGAACCGACCACACACCTCTCCTCCCTCCCCTCCCCTCACCCCCCCTTTCTAACTAAGCACAGGTAATGGAGATGTATATAGCTGCAAATCAAGGCGATAGGGACCCTTACTGGACAGAACCATGGCCTTCAGCTGTTTGTGCTGCACAGGAACTCTTTTCCAACCCCAGCCTCCTTTCCCTCCATCCCTCATCATCACAACAACAAAGCACCACTACTACCACCACCAAAAGTACTGCTATATGCGAACTGGGGTGTGGACTAGGTCTCCTAGGTATAGCAGCAGCACTTAGTGGTCCTTATAGTGTCACTTTACTTGACAGAGAACCCTTGGCATTACAATGCTGCCTCATCAATGCCCTCATCAATGGTGTTGGCATATCAGGAGCAGCACAAGAAATCTCTTCCTCTTCTATTCTGCAATATCTAACTGCCAAAGAAAGATCAAAGATCGAGCAACACATGCATAGAAATAATAATAACCAAACACCATTATCAACAACAAGGGTCGGCTTGGTAGATGTAGACATCCTTGACTGGTCAGCTCCCGTCACTCCCCGTCATCAAGGCACATACGACACCGTCCTCCTGAGCGATGTACTATATGAAAAATACAGCGTAGAACCAGTAGCGAATATAGTACCGAGATTATTAAAGAGCAATGATGGAAGTGATGGCCTAGCGTTGTTTCTAGCTGATCCTCCTAATCGAGCCAGGATTAATAGGGAGAGATTTTTAGAATTATTACAGAATGGTGGTAATGGTAATAATGAGTTTGTGTTGAGTGAGGTGGAGGAGAAGGTGGTGATGTTTGAAGGGGAAGAGAAGGAAGTAATGTTGATTATGATAAAGAGGATGTCCAGGTTTGGGGATACGATAGGTGTGAAGAGGTTGTGAGGATAGAAGACAGAAGGCGGTGGGGAGAGAAATATGTGTGACGGTGAATTGGATATGAGCGGTGAAATCATAAATGCAAGTAAATTGTTAGTAAAGTCACTCATTTATAGATCACTCATTTATAGATTTAGAGATTAAATGGCGAAATTTAAGCAACGTGCTCCAACAATCCGATCATCTCAAGGGAGAGTCAAACAAGTTAGAGAAGACGATAAGCATTGGGACAAACTGATGATTATATCCCACAAGAAGCTCGTATTCATTCACTACTACCAAGCTCTCAGTATAGGAAGCCAACGAAGTCGCCCAATCTATGCATCCCTCGCTACATCTCCCCAGTTTTCAAACGTCTTCTTTGCAGAAGTCGATGTCGATACAAACCAACGCCTGGCTGCATCGCAAGGCATCACCACCGTCCCCACCTTCCAAATATACTACCAAGGTCAAAAAGTAGACTCCATGTCTGGAGGTAATAGTACTAGCATGCTTGACATGTTTAAGAAGGCCGTAGCCACCCATGTTCCAACATCAGCAGGCAAAAAAAACACCAATGCCACATCTTCTTCTAATGGAAATGGTATCGCATTTGATGCCAAGTTCTTCCTTACTGCTGCTGGTATTTTTGGTGCTGTTGCTCTAGTAACTCTATTTGGAAGATCTAGCAAGAATAATCGTTAGAGATAAGAACAAGAAGAACTGAAAGGCAAAGGTATGTGTATCCAATCATGTAACCATTCACCTCCTCTTTCTTGGGGTGGGTGGGGTGGGTGGGGGGAGATCTCTTTCCATTTTGTAAAATATAGGATAGTAAATGATGTAAAGAAAGGATGCCTCTTATGTTTTGTTACTTGGTTGATGAAAACACATAATTTTTTTATTTTATTTTTTTGATAATGAGCGACGATGAAAACCCACACACTCTTTGGTGATGTGTGGGAAACCGTCTAAAGAGATGGTAACACTACACCTCCACATATACCATTACCTATACTCTCTCTTAATATATAGGTAGGGACATCCAGCCCTCAGTTGCGTATTCATTAGAAAAAAAAGCCCCCTTTAAACCTAAACCCTTTAACAAAAAAAACCCACGGAATGTATATACAAAGGAAAGAGAAGTACGTTCTTCAACATCTTCCCCGCACCTCTACATGTCTGTCCATATCTCAGTCAAATTGGTTCATACTTGTAGTCAATCATAATTTGTATACCTATAGAAAGGTCTCTCTCTCTCTCTCTCTCTCTCTCTCTCACAGTACACATGTACATGCTGGACAGAAAACACACACTGCCATTATAAATATAGAGTTATAATGTACACATACACATTCATTCACTTATTGTTGGGAGTACACTACTGTATACATATTGAATGGTGGTATACTTTTCGTAATCTGTCATAAGGAGAAAAAGATCAAAAACCCATCATCATCATTCTTCAAAAACAGAGGTGAGATTGATGTGTCAACAAAATGAACCTGGGATAAAATGAGTACTAGTAAAATAACTACTGCTGCTGCTTATAAATATTTGGAATGAATAGATTCATGAAGACATGGGGACACATATAAATGTATATGCATGAGACCAGAACATCAAAGCGGGGGGAGGGGGTTATTGTTGTTGTTATTGTTGTTGTTGTTGAAGGTTCCCCTCCACGGTGTAACACCAGCTCTTTAAACTCGCTGATTTGATACAACTAGGGGATTCGGCTGGAAAGTACAGCCACTATTAGCAAACTGCTAATACACCAACTATAGCAACAGTGAAGATGTTGGAATGGGAAGGCTATCAGGAGTGGGACTGATAGTAAATGCAGGTCCTGCGTATGCACTATTGGAACGATGTTGATGTTGAGCTGCCTTCTTCTTCTTCTTGCCTTGCTGCTGCTGCTGTTGTTGTTGTTGTTGTTGTTTTCCATCTGTGGATTTGCTGTGCTTCAGTTTACTGTTTGCGTTTTCCTTCTTGATGCCCATAGATGGGAATTGTTCTAATGACTTGAATGCTGATGGATCTGAAGAAGTGTCAAAAAAAGGAACTAGAGGTCTTTCTTTAATTTCAGCAGTGCCTACTTCATGTTTTTGGCAAGCTGCTACTAGACGGTCGATGTGAGCTTCTTGGTCGCCTTTGAAGGAGCGTCGGGGCTGTAAGGGGAATGGAATTGGAGACGTGTCAGTCATCGATGCCTTTGTGGCGTAGGAAGACATTATGATCAGTCAAGATGTATTAATGGGCTTACCTGTGACATTTGTCTTAATTCTGCAGTAATAATATTCTGTTCTAAATGGGAGATTCGGCTAAAAGGCATGCTCTCCTTGGCTACAGGCTTCTCAATTTGGATTAATGGATTGCCCTTGATTCTGTTAGCGCGTCTTGGCGTTATGAGCAAAAAAACCCGAGGCTTTTTTTGGGTGTAGAAACCTTCTAGATTTCTGCCGCAAAAAGTAACGTCTCTTAGCGTCTTGGGTCTTTGAGGCCCTGTTCAAGTCTATGTTATGCTGTAATGTTTTGAAAAAGTGTACATACGCTCCCGGAGACCCAGGGAATATGAGGCTATCCAGACCTGGGAACCTCCTCTCTCACTCCAAAAAGTCGGCTCTCTCTGCTCCATTCCTCCCTCTCATCTAGTTAAGAAGAAGGAGAGGCCATTCCAGCCCACACATAATCATCACTATTGGAATATCTGCATTGTACTCGTCCAATCATCCATATTCAAAACACAGACTAATTATGAACAGACTTTGAATCCTGGATTCCCTTTCCTTTCCTTGTTCCACGCTCAAATACATCCACGCTATTATTATGGGACACACCAATCACATCACATAAGATTCATTCATATAGGAGACTGACATAGGCTCTACACAAGAAGAAACATGGCATTGAGGCGAGCAGCATCCTCTTCCTTCCAACGCCTCGTTGCCTTTGCTGATAAACAAGCAGCCCATCTTCTCAAGCAACAACTGCACCCCTCCAACACATCTCTCCCCTCCTCCTTCCCCTCATTATCATCATCATCATCATCATCATATGGATTCTCTTCTTCATCAATCACCGCATCTACAGCCAGAGCATTATTCCCACCACCACCGCCACCTTTTTCCACCATTTATTATCGTAAACTTCTAGGTGGCCTGCGCAATGTCAAGCTCCCCACCCCTTCTTCTTCTTCTTCTTCTCTCCACAATTACTACAAACTCTCCCTCAAACGCTACTATAAAAACTATTTTTCATCAGTAGATTGGATATTAGGAAGAGGGAGGGGTTTTGGTTATAATGCAAGAATTGCCATCATTAACGCTCTCTACACCCTGCAACCACACTGGGCACGCGCTCTATCATTGCTGGCAGTCGAGGCACTGACCCGCAGGGGGGATGGCATGGCTTGGTGTTACACTCAACCTGCTACAAAGAGAGAAGAGGAGCTGGCTGAGCAAGCCGAATTGATGGCAGCAGAAGAGAGGAGGAGGAAGAATGGCGTGTTGTGGACTTTGGCTCGGTGGTTGTCTGCCGTGGGGAGGCTCCTGTGGTTGCTGGCTCTCTTCTCTCCAGTTGCCCTTGCTGCTGTCTTATTATCGGCTGCTGCTCCTCTAGTATATGGAAGAAGAAGGAGAGGGGAAGGAGGAGAAGGAGGGCGGGAAGAGAGTCTGAATAGAGCATGGTTGCGATTGCTAAGAAGGACACTGGAAATAGCTGGCCCAGCCTTTATCAAATGGGGCCAATGGGCTGCTACCCGCCATGACATCTTCCCTCCTAACTTTTGCAAAGAAATGGAACTACTACACAGTCAAGCCCCTGCCCACAGCCTCTCTCACACAGAAAGAGCTATCGCTGATGCCTTTGGATTCGGTGTTACAGACCTCTTTCAATCCTTTGACGACATCCCAGTGGCTTCGGGGTCTATCGGTCAAATTCACAAGGCAGTATTATCAGATACAGGCGCTAGACTGACTGGTCTTCACCCTGGCAGAGTCGTAGCAGTGAAAGTACGGCATCCAGGCGTATCAGAATCAATAGAACGTGACTTCGGCCTCATGCTGACTGTAGCACAGATTGCTGCCCACCTTCCAGCGATGAAGGACCTGAGGCTGGCTGAGACTTTAGAACAATTTGCTGCTCCTTTGAGGGAGCAGGTTGACCTGGCAAGGGAGGCACTGCATCTACATGCCTTTAATTTTAACTTTAGAAAGACAAAGAGAGTCAGCTTCCCCGTTCCTCTCTATCCCCTCGTGGCACCAGCTGTGTTGGTGGAAAGTTTTGAGACTGGGAATCATATTAGTTCCTACGTTTCTGCTGCTATTGCTAGTAGTACGAACAACAAGTCACATAGTAATAGTACTGCTAGTAGTGGTGATTCTCATAGGACCAAAATATCTCCCCCAAAACAACAATACAAGCAATCACTGGAAGATCTAGGAGAAGAGAGGCTGTACTCTCAACTAGCTCAACTAGGAGCCAGAACGATGCTGCACATGATGATATTGGACAATTTAATCCATGCAGATCTCCACCCTGGTAACATCCTAGTGAGGCTGGACTACTTGGGAGGAGAAAAGGTGAAAAAGGCTCTATACCTCTGTCAGAGCTTGATAGACAATTTAGTTTCAGCAGTTGGAATCGAGAATAATCCGATACAATTGCCATTAAATATGCTTCAAATACCTAGAATGGTGCTGTTGGATGCTGGAATGGCCACCCGATTATCTCCATCAGACCAAGTCAACATGGTGGGCCTGTTTGAATCATTTGCCCGGTTGGACGGTCGTTGCCTGGCCGATTGGGTGTTGAAATTTGCAGGAGAAGCTCAAACCTGCCCGGATCCTGAAGGATTCAAATCAAGGGTGGAAACCACCTTCAACCAACTCAAATCACAGGATGTATTCACCACAGAGGACACCAGCAGTGGAGCTGAAGCACTCGCAAAAGTACTGGACATTGTGAGAGAGTATCAGGTTACATTACCGGGGCATATTGCGTCTACAGTTGTGACGACACTCGTACTGGAGGGATGGAGTCATGATCTGGACCCCAAGCATTCAACATTGCAAGAGATCAAGAGAATGGTGGCTGCTAAGGAGGGAGGGTTTCTGGGATGGAAGGCTTGGTTTGAAACGGCAGCTGAGATGGAGGTTATTGATTCAACGCCAAGTTTTATTATCAATGATCCAGCATTGGGGTGATGTACAATAGTTAGGTAGGTGTGTATGTAGAGATAGATAATTTGATTTGACTTCCCGGCTGGTATGAGTGGCATGTGTGTGAAAGTGGAAAGAGAGAAGGGGGGTTGGGGGAGAGGGGAGGGGGGAGAGGGGGAGAGGGGGAAAGAGAAGTAGAGGAGTAGTAACCTGAACACTAATGTGGTATTTACACGAATGGATGAATCCTCTGATGATTTAATGATAAGAATATGAAGAGTTACAAGCTATACACAGGGACAGTGGCACCTCCTTATCCTCAATCAATGGGGAACGGGAAACAGAACAGCAGAAGGGCATTGCAAGCCCTGCAGTAATAGTGCTCAAAATCGTTGCTTGCATGTAAATCTGAATCGGTGTGTCTTTTGTTGTTGGTCTGTGAGGAACCACAGGGAGCAGCTTCCTGGCAGCTGGCAGTTTCCTTGCTGCTGGCTTTTTACGTAAACCCTTTTTCACTCCAAACGAGCATACTCATTGCCATATTACTTCTTATATGCACGCCTATAGACGTATGATCAAATCTATTATCTTTCTTGCCTACAGTTACAGTTTTATATAAAAAAGCCATGCAGATGCATTTATTACACATCGTGACTTTGTTCACGGCCCTAGTATGGGGTTCTTATGCCTGTTCTGACGTATACTTTGCGTTACCCACATTACAGTAAGTCCGTTTCTGCCATTTACTTCATTTTCGGACACGCAGGTCCATTTTTGCTCTCACAAGCAGTACCACCTACTGGTTCTCTCTCCTCTTCTCATCTCCCTCCCTCCCTCCCTTTCCCCCCTTCCTTCCCAATGCAGGATTGATGGAACCAACCATCTACTTTCTCCGAAATCAGCCAAATCATTCTGTATGGCTCACGGGTTTATGAAAAACATGAAGGTTAGGTATTCTACTATACGACTCAACAAGCTGACATCTAGATTGGCCCCTTCACGCCACACACCGGCCATCGTTGCCATGCCCAGTGGAAATATGTTGACAGGCAAGACCACCTCTCTCATTGCAGCTCTTCGATGCAATGCGAACTCAAGTTTGGAAAAGTGTGCCAAGAACAAAGGAAAAAAGAACAAAGGCTATGCTTTGGTTGGAAACAACAATCTTGGCTTCAACATCACTGGAGATGGCCTAACTGGGTGTCAATTGAGAGGAAAGTTTGGTCGTAGAGTGGTAGACACTGAGACTGGGGTGCTCATCAGAGGGGCATGGACTCTTCAGAAAGCCATCAAGTCTTGCTCTCTCTCTGATAATGGCATCAGAATCACTCGTACAGTGAGAAACTCCAGCGCCAAGAGGGCCTCCATCACCATAGTCTTTCCCGCACAGAGAGGAGCTGCATCCAATCAACGAGTCAAGATCATAGCCACACCTTCTGGAGGTGAAGCTGGCCCAACTGTCAGCCAAACAGCTAGAATCAAAAAAGGAGCTCGTTCAGCCACCATCCCCCTCATCGGGCTCAATCCTGGTCTCAGGTACGATCTGGCCCTACGGATGAAGGGTACCATCATTTCAAGAGCTACTCTGAAAGGAGCTATTAAAGGGTGGAAACCACCAACACCAGCTGTCCCACCAAGAGGCAAACGCCAAGACCCACCTACCCCTGTACAAGTGACCATTGTTCTTCCTACTGTGACCTTCACCCTGTCTCTCGCTAGATTCACTGTGGAATCATTCAATGCTGCAGCTCAACAAGACTTCATTGCAACCACCAAGAAGGCTATTGCCAACTCAGTTGGCCTCGATCCATCAAAGGTCAAGGTGATTATTAAAAGCATTACTAGCAGCAACAGTGATAGTAGAAGAAGAAGCCGTCAATTGCGTGATGCTAATGGTGTTATTGTCGAGACGGAGACTAGCTTTGATATCGGTGATACCACCGATATGAGCCCCGCTGATGTTGAATACTTTGCTGAAAAGGCTACTGAAGCAACTACCCTGTTTGTTGACATTATTGAAACCAATCCCTCGGAGGTTTACCCACCAGAAACGTATGGAAGCACTGAACTTGCAACACCAGTAGTAGAGACACAAC
>Ga0114919_10000120_pt1 | contig 49686 bp, 41 predicted proteins | sample BlataG_FD_88682 | JGI IMG/M metagenome (GOLD analysis project Ga0114919, IMG submission 88682) | Deep subsurface microbial communities from Black Sea to uncover new lineages of life (NeLLi) - Black_00105 metaG | ecosystem: Environmental > Aquatic > Marine > Oceanic > Sediment | place: Atlantic... | reverse complement strand
TTATATTTTTAGCGAAAAATGATATATTTATAAGTTCAATTTTAGTAGTGACTACTACAAAATGAGTAAGAAGCTAAAATCATTAATCGTAATTTTCCTTATTGTTCTTTCTGTGCTGGTGGCTGGGATAGTTTTAAAAAATGTTTTTCTCCAGCAGGTTAAGAAAAAAATCCAGGGGAATTTTACTTATGCTCAGCTCAGTCTGTCAATTTTTCCTCCGGTCCTTATAATTGAGGATGTCAGGACAATTTCCCTTTCTCCTTTTTTTTCTGCAAAAAAGGTTGCTGTTAATATTTCTTATAAATCTTTGTTAAGAAAGGAAAAGCCGCTTAAAATCTTTATCGATGAGCCAGTTTTAATAATTCATGCTTCAGCCTCTACTAAGCATAAAAAGAAAGATGACAGGTCTTTCTTTGCCTTTCCTTTTGCCGTAGAGAGGGGGCTGATAAGAGGAGGAGAACTCCATTATTGGGGAGAAGGAAACAATTTGCACTCAACTGGCATAAAAGCCCTTTTTTTCCAGAAAAAAGATTATATTTCTTTTCAGGGAGAAGCAGAGGAAAATGTTTTTTCCTTAGGTTCGCCAAAAAAGGAGCTTCGAGGGAAGGTAAGCCTGTTAATAGAAGGCCGGGATAATGAAATAAATATAAAAAAAATAAGAATTAACAGTTCTGATTTCATCATGAAAGCTGAGGGGAGTTTATTCAATTTCCCTGATCCTGAGATTTTATTAAGAACTTTCCTCAAGGCAAAGACTCCTTTAATTGCTGACCTTTTTGGCCTTCCCTTTGAATGGGCTGGAGGAGTTGAAGGCAAAGGGATTCTGACACGAAAAAAAGGGGAAATTTCTTTTTCATCAAATTTTTCAAGTGATAACCTTGTCTTAAATAAGGTTCCCCTGGGAAAGGTTCAAGGCAAAGTTGAGATAAAGGAAGGCTCTAAAGGAAAAGTTGAATTCAGCATCCAGAAAAGACTTTTGCCGACAGAGTATTTAAGAATTCATTTTAACAACCAGAGGATTAAGGGGGTTGCCAGAGGATTACATCTGGATCCCATAGTTAAATTCGCTGGACTACCCTGGCCAATTAAATCTCCTGTATGGGGAAATTTCACTATTGAGGAAGATCGGCTTGAAGCAGAAGCAGAATTCAGGGACCAGCTCTTCAGAGTAATTCCCGATAAATTCTCTTTTCAAGGAAAAGTCAAATTCAACTGGAATATGAAAAATGAATTCTCTTTTTCCTCTCCAAAGCTCCTGTCAAGTTTTGCCCTTGTTAAAGTAGAGGGAAAGGTAAAATTGGATAAAGAAGTTGAGATAGCTATCCAGGGCGAGGTCAGCGATGTTAAACAGGCTCGCCAGTTTACCTCTTTAATCCTTGCCAAAAATTTTACTTTTCCAGAAATTAGAGGAAAAGGCAGAACCAATCTAAGAATTTTTGGCGATTATTCCTCTCCTCAGGTAAAGGCAAATTTTTCATTTTCTCCCGGAGGCTTTGATAAATTTCAGGTTAATTCAGTCGAAGGTGAAGTGAAGATAGTAAGAAGTGATTTTTCGGGCAAATTCAGAGTAGATGACCCTTTTATGAAAGGAGAAATAAATCTTTTCTCAAACAAGGAAGGTTTGAAGGCTGATATCCATCTTGCTCAAGGAAATATTGAAAAAATTCTTCCCGCTTTAGACATCAATCTTCCTCTTCAAGGGAAAGGCTCTGGTTATTTCAATATCAAGCAAAAGGAAGAAGATATTTTAATTGAAGGAGTATTCTCGAGTGCTCAGATGAGAATCTCTGACCAGAATTTATCAGAGGTGAGAGGAAAATTACTATGGGAAAATGATGTACTTTCTTTCCCTGAGCTTCAATTTGTCTTTTATGAGGGAGATGTTGAAGGATACGCCCAAATAGGGATTTTAAGTCAGGAATTTAAGATAGATATCCTGGGGAAAAACATTAATCTCAATTCCCTTTATTCTCCCCTAAATGGAAATTTTTCCTTTAAATTAAAGGGAGAAGGTCTTTTTGGCCAAGATAAAGCTTCAGGGAAATTTGAAGTAAGGGATTTGCTTTTTTCTCCTTTTCAGAAAACCGAAATAGAGGGTGAGGTTAAACTTGGCTTCACAGAAAATACACTCTTTTTAGACCTTAAGGGAAATTTTTTTCCTGGAGAAAATGAATTTAATGTTTCATTTGGATGGCCTTTTGGCCAAAAGTCCTTTTCTGTAAATTTAAGAGGTGTTTTTCGAAATCTGGATCTGCTTCTTCCCTGGAAGGGGGCAAAGGGACAGATTAATTATTTAGCCGAGATAAATGGCGCAAAAAATTCTGCCCAGCTAAAAGGAGCAATCGATTTTAAAGGTTCGGTTCTTCCTTTTCCCAAATTTGCCCATGCCTTTAGAGACTATTCTGGATTGATATTTGTAGAGAACAGTACTCTTTCTCTTCGTTCTTTTCAAGGTATATTGGGAGGAGGAGATGCTTGGGGATCAGGTGAAGTCAGACTGGGAAAGAAAGGAGTTGAGAAGGTCGACTTGAAAATGGAGGGAAAGAATTTACTGCTTTCCCCTTTGGAGAGAACACGGGTATTAACAGATGCTTCTTTAGAACTTATCAAAGATAGTAACCGCTTTGCCTTAGAAGGAGATTTTCTCGTTAAGAAACTGTCCTGGCGGCGTGAGCTTAATGAAAAATTCGCTTTTTATTCAAGTCCCTACTATCAGAGCCGAACTGAACCTGGAATTTTTAATAATCTCATCTTGAACATCCGACTCAAGGCAAATGATAATGCCAGGATGGAGAATTCTTTAGGGAAGTTTGAAGGTAAGTTTGATCTGACTATTAGCGGGAGCGTGAACGCACCCTTGATAATGGGTGATATTGAAGCATTGAAAGGGGAAGTATATTTTCAGGATAGAGAATTCAGAATATTAAAGGGTCGAGTGAGTTTTATCAATCCTTTAACAATCGAACCTTATTTGGAGTTTAAAGGAGAAACCTATGTCAAGGATTATCGGGTGATTTTTTCTCTTAATGGGTTGATAGACAGCCTTAATCCAGAATTCAGTTCTTCTCCGCCTTTGCCCCCGGAGGATGTCCTGGCCCTTTTAGCTGTGGGAGAGGCTTTTAAAAGAACCTATTCCTATGATAAAAGCACCCAGTTCAGTACAGCATCTCTTTTATCTTTCCAGCTCGCAGAAGAAGCAAAGAAGCGTGCTGAGAAGCTTTTCCGTATTGATCGTTTTAGACTTGACCCTTTTGTTATGGGTTCATCAGCCGAGACTAAGGCTCGGATGACAGTTGGCAAGAAAATATCAAGAAAATTTTTCATTCTTTATTCAACCAATCTTTCAACCCAGAGAGAAGAGCTGGTACGCTTAGAATGGGAACTTACTGATGACCTTTCCATTGTCAGCATGAGAGATGAAATGGGACGGATTAGTTTCGATGTTAAAATTCATAAAAGATTTTGATATGAAAAAGATATTATTTTTTGTTTTCTTCGTAAAAGTTATCTTTCTTTTACCTCAATATTCTGCTTCTTTATCAGGAAATTTCTCTTGGCCCCTTATTTCCGAAGTAATCGTTAAAGTTGATGGCCAGGCAAATGGAGAGGATATAGAGGGAATAATTTTAGTAAAAAAAGGGGAAACATTCTCTTTGAGAAAAATTACTGAAAGCATAAAACATATTTTCAAGACAGGGCTTTTCTCTGATATTCAGGTTTTAAAGGGGGGAGAGCAAAGAATCCAAATAACTTTTTTATTATTCAGGAGGCATTTTACCCGAAAAATTATTTTCTTGGAAGGGCAGGGAATTTCAAAGAGTAAATTAAGGAATTCTTTGTATTCTTTGCGAGAAGGAAGTCCTTTTTCAGAGAAAAAGCTTTTTAAAGCCAAGGAAGAATTAGAGGAAGCTTTGAGAAAAGAAGGCTATTTTCATGCTGTAATCACAACTTCTATGGAAAAAAAACCTCAATCCTCTTTGGTAGATGTCTTTTTTAAGATTTCTCCAGGAAAAAGGTACATCATTAAAAATATTAATTTTGTTGGAAATGTCATGCTCTCTAAAGTCAAGTTGGTTAAAGAGATGAAAAACAGAGAAGGGAAGATATATGTTCCTGCAAAGATTGAAGAAGATATAATCAGACTTAAAGAAATTTATAATTTGATGGGTTACAAACGGGCAGAGATTGAACTTAGAGGCGAGGATTTTGATGATAGAAATATGACTGTTTCTTTTTCCCTCAGAGTAAATCCCAATAAAAAGATAAAGATTTTTATAAAGGGAGCCAATGTTCCTTTAAGTCTTCTAAAACCAATCTGGGGGGAAAGAATTTTTGAAGAATGGGGTTTGGCTGAAGGAGAAGCAAAGATTGTAGCCTATCTTAGGAAGAAAGGATACCTTTTTTCCAGCGTAGATTCTTCTATTCAAAGAACCGACAATGAAATAAGGATAATCTATAAGGTAGCTCCAGGGGATAAATATAAAATTGAGGATATTTCCTTTGAAGGGGGAAGATATTTTTCATCCTCTCAGCTTAAGAAAGAGCTTGAAATAAAAAAGAAGATTCCCCTTTTGAGCTGGATAGATGGGCAGAGACTCTTTGAATTGCCAAACGAGATAGAGATGCTCTACAAGTCTTTTGGCTTTCCTCAAACAAGAGTTGATATAAATTTTATTAAGCAGGGAAAAAAGATTAGAGCCATTTTTTATATTGAGGAAGGACCCCAGGAAAAGATTGGGAGAATTTCTGTAGAGGGAGCTTCTTTATTTAGCCCGGTGAAGCTCTGCCAACAAATCAGCAGCTTTGAAGAAGGCCCCTTTTTCCAGCCGAATATTCAGAAAGATATTGAAAAATTGGAAAGATTTTATTTAAACCAGGGAGTAAGAGGAACAGAGATTACAGCTAAGATTGAAGAAAATAGGGAAAATCTTGTTTTTCTCTTGTTTATTATCAAAGAAGGGGAAAAGGTAAAAATTGAAAAAATTATTATTACAGGAAATACAACGACAAGAAGAAAAACTATCCTTAAAGAACTCATGATAGAAGAGGGGGATTATGCCTATTATGAAGCAATAATAGAGACAAAAAGAAGGCTTGAGCGGTTGGGCATTTTTTCAGAAATAAAGATGGAAGAGGTTCCCCTTAGCCCTGGGAAGGAAAACTTGGTTATCAGACTCAGAGAGGGGGAAAGGAATTATATTGGCTTGGGTTTAGGATTAGAGACAAAGAGCGAACCTTATACCTTTGCTGTCTGGAACAATGCGCTAAGGCCTCGAGGAACAGCAGAGTTTATCAGGGGAAATATTTTTGGAACAGCTTCCCAACTCAGCTTTATAACTCAGGTGAGCCTTAAGGAAAAAAGAGGTGTTATTTCATGGGAACAACCTTACTTTTTTGGACTGCCCTGGCAGTCCTCTTTAAATGTCTGGATGGAGAGAGAGGAGCGGAAGAGTTTTGATTATGACAGGAGGGGAATCAGTTTGACAACTATCAAATCTTCGTCGAATAATATCATTTTACTGACTACATTAAGATGGGCAAGAACAACTCTTTTTAACCTGGAAGTTGAAGAATCTGAGATTGATCGCCAGCATCACCCTTTTTCTGTTTCTTCTATCTCTGGCAGCTTCATCTGGGATAGAAGGGATGACCCTTTTAATACGAATAAAGGCTCTTTTTTGAGCTTTGTTGCTGAATGGGCCTATCCTATTTTTAATGCAGAGTCAGATTATTTGAAAAATTTTATCAAGTATCAGCACTTTTTCCCGATTTTTTCAGATTTTGGTTTGAATTACACAACCCGTTTAGGCCTTGGAACAGGGAAAATTCCCATTCATGAGAGGTTTTTTGCTGGAGGCAGCAATTCTTTCAGAGGGGAAAGATATGATGAGTTAGGGCCAAAAGACCCTTTATCGGGTAAGCCCGTTGGGGGAAAAGCTTTATTGTTGCTAAATTTTGAACTGAGGTTTCCTCTCTTATCAGCCTTAAGAGATTTATCTGGGGCTGTTTTTTATGACAAAGGCAATATTTTTCCAGAAATAAAAAACATCGACTTGGCATCTCTTCAAGATACTTTAGGGTTTGGAATTCGCTACAGAACTCCTTTAGGGCCTGTGCGTTTTGACCTCGGCTGGAATTTAGATGCGCCAGAAGGAGAAAAAAAAGTTTTAGCCTTTATAACCATTGGAAATGTTTTCTAAAAAAAAGTTTACTTCAGGCTCTTTCCATATCCATTTCCGAAGTTTACTTTTTACTGTTTACTTTTTTTCTTTTTCTCTGTGCATTTTGGTATTTACTCAAAAATCTTTTCCAGAGGTTTTAGACCGCGTAGTAGCTGTTGTTAATAATCAGGTTATTACTTTAACTGACTTAAAAATTGCCGACGCTTTTGGTCTTTATGAAGATATTCTTGAGGGAGAAGATGAGAATCCTCTTTTCTTGATAATGGAAAGGATGATCAATCAGAAAATTGTAATAGATGCAACAACGAGGGAGAATATTTCCCTTTCGGAAGAGGAATTAGAAACTGCCCTTGAGAAAACAACTGAGAGGTTTGGTCCAGGACAGTTTCAGAAAAGGTTGGAGGAGTTTGGTTTGAGTGAGAGTGATTTAAAGATTTATCTAAAAGAAAAAATCCTCTATCAAAAAATATTATCCTTAAGATTTGGTAATGAAGTTAGCTTGAATTTGGAGGAGATCGAAAATTATTATAAAAAGACATATCTTCCTTCTCAAGAAAAAAAGGGGTTTCAGCCAAAGCCTATGATAGAGCTTTTAGATGAGATTGAATTTGCAATCAAGGAGAAAAAAATAAGGAAACATATTATTGATTGGATAAATAATTTAAAGAGACAGGCGGAGATTGAGATTAAATTTGATAATTTTAAGAATATAGAAGAAGGATAAATTTGGAGTAAAGATGAGTCAGATGGCTTTTTTATTTCCAGGACAGGGTTCCCAGACAGTGGGCATGGGAAAAGATTTTTATGAATATTCATCTCAGGCCAAGGAAATTTTTGTCCGATCTGATGAAATTCTTGGGTTTAGTATTTCCAAAATCTGTTTTGAAGGTCCAGAGGAGAAATTAAAGCTGACTGAGATAACTCAGCCAGCCCTCCTTATAGTCAGTTTTATTGCCTATACCCTTCTTGGAATTGAGCCTCAGATTGCTGCTGGCCATAGTTTAGGAGAGTATTCGGCTCTGGTGGCAGCGGGCTCTTTAAGTTTTAAAGATGCTCTTCTGCTTGTACACAAAAGGGGGAAATATATGCAGGAAGCAGTGTCTGTGGGAGAAGGTGCTATGGCTGCAGTTTTAGGCGCTGGCTATAAAGATGTTGAAAAGATTATTTCTAAGATAGAGGAAGGAGTAGTGGAAATAGCCAACTGGAACAGCCAGGAACAGATTGTTATTGCCGGTCATAAGCAAGCTGTCATTGAGGCTTTAGAATTAATAAAGCCCCCCAAGTCTGTTCTCTTACCTGTCAGTGCTCCTTTTCATTGCAAGTTGATGAAGGAGGCAGAGGAAAGGCTTTCTTACGATTTAAAACAGGTTGAGTTTAAAGATTTAAGATTTCCCATTGTCACCAATGTGGATGCGAAAATCATTCATAGCGGCCAGGAAGCTAAAGATGCCTTAAAACGCCAGGTTAGTCATCCAGTCCTGTGGTATAAATCCATGGAGAAGCTCAAGAGCAGGAAAATTGATTTATTCATAGAATTGGGCTCGGGAAAGATACTATCAGGGCTAACAAAGCGAATTGGCCGTGGCTGGTCTTTGAGCTTTACAGTGCTGAATGTGGAAAATTCAGACACCTTTAAAAAAGCTAGGGAGTTTCTTTCAGGAGTCCTTTGAGAGAACGCGGGGTCCAAATTTTATATAATATTCTGCAGCCGATAAAACAGCTATAGCTATGACTAACCAGAGTCCAATTTGGGATAAGAAGTAAAATTTTCCCAGATAATTCTCTCCTAATATCAGAAAAGATACAGTTCCAGTTTCTAAAACCATTTTAATCTTACCCAGGACTGAGGCTGGTATGTTATATCCTTTAGAAGAGGCAATCGCTCTAAAGCCGGTAACAGCAATTTCTCTACCTATAATGATGATGACCATCCAGGAGGATACTTTTCCCAGCTCGACAAGACAGATAAAAGCCGATGCTATCAATAATTTATCGGCTATTGGGTCTAAAAACTGACCAAAAATTGTTATTTGTTTCTTTTGTCTGGCCCAAAATCCGTCAAGCATGTCTGTGAGAGCAGCTAAAAGAAAGAGGCAGAGGGCGACGATTTCTTGTCCATTAAATTGAGAAAGAAGGACGACAACCAAAGCCGGTATGGAAAAAATTCTTAAGATAGTAAGGAAATTGGGAACATTCATTATTAGAGAGATATACAATAGCTCATTTTGATTGTCAAATTTGAAAGTTGAAATATTGAATCTCCAAGGGTATAGTTAATTGGAGTCGATAGAAAAGATGGCCAAAGATAACTCCACTACTCCTATGATGGAGCAGTATTTTCGGATTAAAAAGAATTATCAAGATGCTCTTTTATTCTTCCGCCTGGGGGATTTCTATGAGTTGTTTTATGAGGATGCCAAAGTTGCTTCTTCCATCTTGGAAATTGCCTTGACTTCGCGCCATAAAGTGCCCATGTGTGGAGTTCCCTATCATGCTGCATATTCATATTTAGCCAAGCTTTTAAAACATGGATTCAAAGTGGCTGTCTGCGAACAAGTGGAAGATTCAAAAGTGGCCAAGGGGGTTGTTGTCAGGCGAGACGTGGTAAAAGTATTAACTCCTGGAACTGCTGTTGAAGTAGAGCTGGAAGAGGCCAAAGAAAGCATTTTTGTAGCCAGCTTGTATCTAAAGGATGAAGGCTGGGGTTTAGCCCTTATTGATCTTACCTCTGGTGAGATGAAAACAGCTCAGAACGACTCCCAAGGGAACAGGATTTTAGCCGATGAACTCTTCAGGATAGCTCCCAGAGAGATTGTTTTTCCGGAGGGAAAAAAGGAAGCAGTCAATAAAATTCTCGCCATAAACAACATGAGTTCTGTCCTGAGCAGCCCTGTTGAAGGTTGGGCTTTTGATTTTTCTCAGACTAAACATTTCCTGCTGAATCATTTTAAAGTGAATTCTTTAGCAGGATTTGGCCTGGCTGATAAAGACCTGGCTGTTTCTGCTGCCGGAGCTCTTCTCTATTATCTTAAAAAAGTAAGAAAAGATTCTCTTTCCTTGATTCATAAAATTTCCTACATCCATTCCAGCCAGCAGATGATTCTTGATGCCACAGCTATAAAAAATCTGGAGCTAATAAGAAATCTTAGGGACGGACATCGAAAAGGTTCATTACTGGATAAAATCGATTATACTGTAACGCCTATGGGAGGAAGACTCCTCAGAAGTTGGCTTCTTCATCCTCTCCTTGATTGGGCGCAGATAAATGACAGATTGGATGGAGTGGCAGAAATTTTTGAGCGCCCGATTGAGCGCCAGGAATTGAGAGAGGAGCTAAAGAGTATTTTTGACCTGGAACGCCTTACAGGGAAAATTTCTTTAGCTGTTGCTAATCCAAGAGATCTTGTTTCTTTGAAAACATCTCTATTGCCTTTGCCCCAGATTCAAGCTTCTATTAAAAAATTTTCAGCAAAAATACTGAAACAGATTTCCCAGAAATGGGATAATGCCCAGGATATCGTGAGTTTGATAGAAAAAGCGATTCTGGAAGAGCCTGCTTTTTTACTCACCGAGGGAGGGATAATCAGAGATGGCTACAATGGAGAACTGGATAAACTGAGAAAAATAAGTCGATCCGGTAAAACGTTTATCTCTCAGCTTGAAGAAAAAGAGAGAAAAAAAACAGGAATTTCATCTCTTAAAATTCGCTATAATAAAGTTTTCGGTTATTACATAGAAGTCACTAAACCTAATCTATCATTAGTGCCGCTCGATTACATCAGAAAACAAACTCTTGTTAATTCTGAGCGATTTATAACTCCTGAGCTGAAAGAGTATGAAGATAAAGTACTAAACGCTGAACAAAGAATTGCGGATTTAGAATACAACCTTTTTTCTGAAGTGAGGGAAAAAATTTCTGGCGATACTATAAGGCTGCAGAGAATAGCCTCTGCGATTGCTTTTTTGGATGTTTTTGCTTCTCTGTCTGAATTGCCTTCTCAGCGTAATTATTGCCGGCCTGAAGTGGGCCCAGAAGATAAGATAAAAATTTTAGAGGGGAGACATCCGGTCATTGAAATCACCGAAGAAGAACCTTTTATCCCCAATGATACTTATTTAGATATAACAGAGGATCAGATCCTGATTGTTACAGGGCCCAATATGGGGGGCAAATCTACTTATTTAAGACAGGTGGCCCTTATCTGTATTTTGGCTCAGATGGGCTCCTTTGTTCCCGCCAAAGAAGCTGTGATTGGTGTTGTAGATCGTATTTTTACCCGAATAGGAGCCATGGATTTTTTAAGTATCGGCCAATCTACTTTTATGGTAGAGATGCTTGAAACCGCAAATATTTTACACAATACGACCTCCCGGAGTTTAATTCTCCTGGATGAGATAGGGCGAGGTACGAGCACTTTTGACGGCCTCAGCCTTGCCTGGGCAGTAGCTGAATATATCCATGAAAAAGAGAACATACGCGCCAAGACCTTATTTGCAACACATTATCATGAATTAACAGAGTTAGCTTTAACTTTAAGCAGAATAAAAAACTACCATGTTACTGTGAAGGAAAAGCAGGAAGATATTATTTTTCTGAGAAAAATAGTGCCTGGTCCTTCTGATCGCAGCTACGGTATTCATGTAGCCAAGCTCGCTGGAATACCACGGTCTGTAATAGATAGGGCCAAAGAAATTCTCTTTAATCTCGAAAAACAAGAGCTGGATGATTCAGGCCTGCCAAAGATAGCCTATCGCTCCTCCATGAAAAGAGATAAAGCCCAGTTTCTCTTGTTCAGGGAGGATAAAGAACGCGAGCTCTTAAAAGAGCTCAAGGAAGAGCTTGAGAAGTGTGACCTTTCTTCTCTAACACCTTTAGAAGCACTGAATTTTATCAATGAGCTTCAGGAGAAAATAAAGAAACAGGAAACGGATAGAGAATGAGATTTAAGTCCTCTAAGGTATAAATACTCTTGTCTTGAGCGTCAATAAGGAGGTAAAAAATGCAAAAAAAGAACAAGCACGATCCCATCTCAGGAATTACCGGGGGATTAATACTTATACTTTTAGGAGTTCTCTTTCTCCTTTCTACAATGGATTACATTCCCTGGGGAGATTGGTGGGCTTATTTCCTTCTGGGCTTGGGTGTCATTTTCATCTTAGAGGTCATCATCAGAAGCTCCTCCCGGTCTTATCGCCAGCACAGCAAAGGGAAGCTGATTGGCGGTGTGGTACTCATCGTTATCGGAGGCGCTAACATCTATGGGATGGTGAATTGGTGGCCTCTAATACTCATAGCCGTAGGTATTATTATAATCTTTTCCTCTCTGCGGCAGACAAAGAAATAATAATAAAGAGGATAAAGATTTATTAATTTAATTCAATTTATTTATCAAAATTCAAAGCCTAAACCTATTCCGCCCTGAAGCCCTCCCAGGTTTGCTTCCTTATCCGCCGGCTTTACTCTACAGTAATTGTAGGCTCCGTGGATATCAAGGAATAATCCCTCCATTATTTTAATTAGGCATCCTAATTGCGTAATGTATCCGATATTTCCCTTTTCAACAGTGCCAATGGGGTTAGTTTCTTTATACAGAAAATATCCGAGACCTAATCCTATGTATGGATTTAACATCCCTTTTGACAGACGATATTTTATCCCCCCATATATAGGTATAATTTGTATCTCTGTCTCTTCTTTAGAAAAAGTCAACTCTCCTTTATTGGAGAAATAATCCACACCTGCCCATATATCTATCCGTTTCCAGACAGAGATATTTATTTCCCCTCCATATATCATTCCCTTTCCGTATATATCTATAAAGTCCTGCTCTACAGGTTGGAAATATTTACCTCTTACTATTATTCGGACTTCCTTTGCATAAGCTGAAGCAAAAGACATAATTATTGCCAAACAGAGTATCAATATTCTTTTTGACATCAGTATTTCCTTTCTTTTATGAACCTGAACTATTCATAAAAAATGTCGATGTTTATTATAACAAAAGCAATATCAGAGTGTTACCTTGATTTTACAGTAAATCACTCTGAATACTTCGTTTTTTGTATTCTTTCTATTAATAATCGACATTTTTTACCCTTGGGGCGAGCCGATCTGACGACTTCTGCTATGAATAAAATGTCATCGCGAGCAAAGCGTGGCGATCTCACGAAGAGCTGCAAAATGCATGAGATGGCCACGTCGCTTCGCTCCTGGCAACGTAGTCTGCTTCGTTATGGCCGACTTGCGAAGGACGACCACAGCTTCATCCGCCACGCCTCGCACCTGCGGCAACCTCGACTCGTGAATAATCCAGGCTGCTTATTCAGGTTAATCAATTTCTACATAAATTGGCGGACTTTCTTTATTACAACAAACTGAAACAAGAGCATAGGTGTATTTTTTGTCCTTTTCCAATTTCCTGTGCCAGTATTCAAAATCTGAAGGGCCTAATTCCTCAATTAGATTCCAATTCCCTTCTTCTATTTCGTAAATCCTGTAAGAATCAATACTGTAGTTTAGAGAATTTGATTCCCATTTTAATACGTTAATATATTCTTTTTGCAATAATGATTTATTTTCGACTTTCTCTCCTGTGAAATTTAATGGAGGATAAATGAATGTTTCAATAGTAAAACTTTCATCGCCAGCAAATCTCACACAACCTCCTAGGCACATAGGATAATCCGCCAGCGCTAAATCAAATGCCTCTTTTATGGTATAACCCTGACACATGTAACTGAACAATTGTTCTTGCCAGTCAACTGCATTAATCCAGCAATTATCACAAGCTTCACTGCTTATTTCACAATAGCCAACAGTAACTGTGTTTATTGATGAGCCTTTTCTGAATTCATACGATAAGGAATCATCTCCTGTATAGCACATTCCCTCACAGCTCCCCAAAAACACGAATATTTTTTTGGGGTAGGAAGCTATCCACTTTTCTATATTTTTTGCTGTTGTGTATACATAACCATCATTGTTGCATCCCCCTGCAAAGTAATAACTGCTGCCGTGGGCAAGTTCATAAAATAGCAATATTTGAGGATCTTGGACGCTGCCTTTTATTTCTGACCTTGTCGGCCATATAACAGCATGGGTGGGATAACCCATTTTGTTAAACCATTTTTTTGCGCTCTGGAAGTGACGGTCCCAAGAACCTGTACACGGGTTTTGTTGCCAAGGCCCTGAAAGCGAAAACCCATTATAGGGTGGGGGAATACCATAACCTAATTTTGTGCCCTCCATGGCATCGATGATTGAGATTATGATATTTTCGTTTTTAATACTTTTAACAATCCAGCATGGGTTTTTAGGGATTGGAGTAAGCGGAAAAACATTAGACTCTGGAGATATGATGTATATTTTGGTGGATAGAATATCTCCTTCTGCCATCAATTCTGCCCCTTCTTGAGTAACTCTGGGAATGACCTGTTCTGGCAGTCCTTTCCTCCAATAGGCTTTTTTATTTATAAGCTTTTTGGTATCTTTATCAAACTGGTAGACAATGAAATCTTTCTCGACAATTGCCTCACTTATCTTTCTCTGGTGAAAATAGACAATTTTATTTCCAATCTCGCTCTTTATGAATTCTCTGTTACTATTCTCATATTTTCCGAGCAACTCATCGCTAGGTGCGGTTACCGTGTAACTTGGATTAGCTGAGTTTTTTTGGTGATTTCTCGAGTCAGAAAAGTTCTGACCCTTTTCTGGTTCTACTGCTAAAAGACAGTCATTATTTATCCCAACTCCAAAATTGAGGAGAACGGCAAATAATAAAACAACAAGAATATTCTTTTTTAAGTGTTTCATCTTAAGCTCCTGATTTATTTTATTATTTGTCTTCAAAATTGTGATCATCTGTTTTATTTTCTTCTTCAAAATTTTCTTCGAAGTCGTGATTTTCTTCATAAGGAGCTTCCCCTTCTTCTTCCTTCCGCTGCTCCAAGGCAGTCTCAAATTCTTCTTTGTCCTCAAAACGCCTTAAATAATTCGCTGCGGTGTCGCTGTAGCACAGCTCTAAAAAATCTTCCTCGATTCTGCAAAAGACAGACATTAAATGACCGGTTTGAAGATTGCCTACTTTTTCTATTAACTTCGCAGACTTTTTTATAGCATCTAATGTTGGCCAGCTTGAGATTTCGATTTCTTCCATTTTTAAGCTCCAGAAAAAAAATATCAGTTTTTATTAAATTGTCAAGAAAAAAGTTAAAAAAGTAAGCATCTTTTTTTATTCACTTGACATATGCGAAGATGAATATTTTAATAGAAAAGGATTTAAAATGAGATGGGATAAGTTAACGGTGATGTCTCAGGAAGCAATTCAGTTTGCCCAATCAAAGGCTGAAGAATTGGGTCACCAGGAGCTGAGGCCAGAACATCTTCTCTGGAGTTTTTTGAATCAGGAGGAAAACATTGTAGTTGAAGTCCTGGCCAAGCTCGGGGTAAACGTCCAAAAGATTCGAGAGGACCTTGAAGCCCAGCTGAACAAACTTCCAAAAGTGAAGGGAGGAGAGGTATATATTTCCTCTCTTTTACGCCAAATAATAAACGAAGCTCAAAAAGAAGCAGACAAATTAAAAGATGAATATATATCCACTGAACATTTATTCCTTACTATCCTGAAAGATGGTTCAAGTGAAGCTTCGAGGATTTTAAAACAAAATGGAGTAGCGGAAGAAGCTGTCCTCAAAGCACTCATGGCCATAAGGGGCACCCAGCAAATTACAGACCCTCAGCCTGAAGGAAAGTATCAGGTGCTCAAGCGTTATGCTCGAGATATCACTGAGTTAGCCCGTCAGGGACAATTAGACCCTGTTATTGGGAGGGAAGATGAGATTAGAAGAGTAATCCAGGTTCTTTCTCGAAGAACAAAAAACAATCCCATCTTGATTGGAGAAGCAGGCGTGGGTAAAACCGCTATTGTAGAAGGGCTGGCCCAGCGCATTGCTAATGGTGATGTGCCTCAATCCCTTAAAAATAAAAGGCTTATTGCTTTGGATATAGGCTCACTGGTGGCAGGAACAAAATACAGGGGTGAATTTGAGGACAGATTAAAGGCCTTATTAAAGGAGATAAAAGAAGCTAAGGGAGAAATTATCCTTTTTATTGATGAACTTCATACGATTATTGGAGCTGGGGCTGCAGAAGGGGCTGTCGATGCTTCCAACATGCTGAAGCCGTCCTTGGCGAGGGGAGAACTTCGATGTGTAGGAGCAACAACCTTTAATGAGTACAAAAAACATATTGAGAAAGATGCGGCCCTGGAAAGAAGGTTTCAACAGGTTTATGTTGGAGAACCCTCGGCTGAATACACTATTTCTATTTTAAGAGGATTAAAAGAAAAGTATGAAGTTCACCACGGAGTAAAAATTAAAGATTCAGCTTTAGTGGCAGCAGCCACTCTTTCTAACCGCTATATTGCTGACCGCTACCTTCCCGACAAGGCTATAGATTTAATCGATGAAGCCGCCTCTCGGATAAGAATCGAGATAGATAGTATGCCAGAGGAAATTGATGAGTTTGAGAGAAAAATAATCCAGCTCGAGATTGAAAAACAGGCTTTAAAAAAGGAGAAAAATAAAGATTCAATAGAAAAATTAGAAAAACTGAAAAAAGATTTAGCTAATCTAAAAGAAAAAAGTAAAATTCTTAAAGCTCACTGGAATAGGGAAAAAGAACTTATAGAAGCTATGAACAGGCTGAAGGAACAGATTGATGCACTTAAGATTGAGGAGCAGAGTGCGGAGAGAAGAGGTGATTTGGAGAAAGTAGCCGAGATTAGGTACGGAAGATTAATCGATACTCAAAAGCAAATTGAAGAAATAGCCAAACAATTGTCTGAAATCCAGAAGAAAGGAAAAATGCTTAAAGAAGAGGTGGATGAGGAGGATGTGGCTCAGATTGTGTCCAAGTGGACAGGAATTCCCGTATCAAGAATGTTAGAGGAGGAGCAAGAAAGGCTAATCAAAATGGAGACAAACCTGGCCAAAAGAGTGATTGGCCAGGACGATGCTTTGAGAGCTGTATCTGATACCATAAGGCGTGCTCGCGCCGGCATCCAGGACGCTTCACGGCCTTTAGGATCTTTCATCTTTCTAGGACCAACAGGAGTTGGCAAAACAGAGCTCGCTCGGGCACTGGCAGAATTTCTTTTTGATGATGAAAAAGCTATGAATAGACTCGATATGTCGGAATACATGGAAAAGCATACTGTTTCCCGACTGGTTGGAGCTCCGCCTGGCTATGTGGGTTATGAGGAAGGAGGTCAGCTTACTGAGGCAATAAAGCGCAGGCCATATTCTATTGTTCTCCTCGATGAAATTGAAAAAGCTCATAGCGATGTTTTTAACATTCTTCTCCAGATACTGGATGACGGCAGGTTAACAGACGGAAAAGGCAGGACAGTTGACTTCAAAAACACTATAATTATCATGACTTCCAATTTGGGGAGCCAGGTGATTAAGGAACTAAGCCAGGAATTTGAAATAATGGAAAAAAAAGTCAAAGAAATACTGGAAAGCCATTTCCGACCAGAGTTTTTAAACAGAGTGGATGAAATCATAATTTTTAAAGCCCTTTCTCTAAAGACAATTCTTGAGATTGTTGATTTGCAGATAGAAGAACTGAATAAAAGGCTTCAGGATAAAAAGATAGACATTGAATTAAGCCAAGAAGCTAAGAAATTATTGGCAAAGAGAGGCTATGATCCGGTTTACGGGGCAAGACTTCTGAAAAGAACTATCCAGCAGGACATTCAGAATCCATTGGCCTTAAAAATTTTAGAAGGAGAGTATAAAGAAGGAGATATTGTAAAAATCAAGATCAATGAAAAAAAGGAGTTTGTTTTTCTTAAAATTAAATAAACTGGATTATTCACGAGTTTTATGAATAATTCAGAATAAACCAATAAAGGAGAGAAAAAAATGTTAGAAGAAGTAAAAAAAGCAATAGATGAAATAAGGCCTCATCTCCAGGCAGATGGAGGTGATGTGGAACTGGTCGAGGTCACCGAAGATGGCGTGGTAAAAGTTAAGCTTTTGGGCGCCTGTGAGGGATGCCCGATGAGACAGATGACTTTAACTCATGGGATTACCAAGTTTATAAAAAAGAAAGTGCCCGAAGTTAAAGAAGTTCAGGCTGTCTAAGGGCCAGATCTACACTTTTAGCTTTTTTTCCACATTATTTCACTTTGAATACTAAAAGCGTGAATTAATTCTGGGAAAATATTTTACCTGAGCCAAAAAAAGTTATAAGTATAGAACTGACCCTATATTTTGTTTGACAAAAAAAATAGAAATGTAGTAAACAAAGGAAAAAGATAGGAGATTGAGATGAAGAAAGGAAGAGTATTTTTCTCAGTGCTTACATTTATTTTCTTTTATAGCTCATTGGTTCAAGCCAATGGTTTGAATCTGAACAGCCTTGGGACAAGAGCTTTGTCCATGGGTGGCGCCTTTGTTGGGTTGGCCGATGATTTTAGCGCTATTTACTGGAATCCAGCTGGAATTGCTCAGTTCGATAAGAAATACTTTGGTTTCTACGGTACAGATATTATTCCATCCGGAAAGTACAAATTAGCAATGCCTACTCCAATTGGGTCTTTTCCTGTAGTCAATGCAAAAACTGAAAGCAAGCATTACCTGGCTGCGATGGCTGCCTATTATCATCCTGTGAGCGAAAACATCGTTGCCGGACTGAGCGTTTATGCTCCTTCTGGTCTTGGAGCCAGTTGGGATGGTGAAGATTTTACCAATATTGCTATGAATAATTCTGGGATTGAATGGAGGAGTAAGATCGCGCTTGTGACTATTGCCCCGGCCCTTGCCTATAAAATCAATGACAAATTTTTTGTTGGGGCTGCCTTTAACATAAACTACGGAACATTCGATGTTGCCATGCATGCTGGTGATGAAGATTTGAGAGTAGATCTGGGTCAGTATGAAGAAAACCTGAATGGTTGGGGATATGGTGCAACTTTCGGAGTACTGGTTAAGCCGAGTGAAATGTTCAGTGTTGGAGCTGTTTTTCGTACTGCCAGCACTGTAAATTTCAGCGGAGATGCCAGTATTTCTAATCTGTCCATTTTGGAATTGAATACCACTTCAGATATTGAGAGAAAGATCACCTGGCCTATGTGGCTTGCTGGTGGAATTGCCTTCAGGCCCATGGAAAATCTTATCTTGACAGCTGATATCCAGTGGACCCAATGGTCAAAAATTGATGTTTGGAAAGCGGATTATAAGGATACTGGTTGGCAGTATATGATGGGTCAAAGTGGTAATGATACAAGGGAGATGCACTGGGATGATGCCACTCAAATCAGGTTTGGAGCTGAATACAGGATTAATTCAATTGCTATCCGGGGAGGATATTACTGGGATCCTTCACCTACACCTGATAGAACCATGAATGTTCTCCTTCCCAACTATGACTTTAATGTGTTAACCTTGGGATTCGGCTACTCTCTCAATGGACTTCAGATGGATATTGCCCTTGAATATCTGATGGGAAAGGAAAGAAATATAGATATTACCAAGGTTGTGATTGATCCAGAGTGGAGAACTGCAATGCCTGGCACACATAATATGAAAATAGTAGTTCCCAATATCTCAATTAGTTATAAATTCTAAAAGGAAACAGAAATTGACTCCATTCTGGTTTGTAAGTAGATGAAAATAAAACTTTAATCCTTGAGTGGTTAAAAATCTCAGGATAACCTGTTATTTATTAAGAAAAAGATGAAAATTCGAAAAGCAGTCATCCCTGCAGCTGGTTATGGCACAAGATTTCTTCCTGTCACTAAATCACAGCCCAAGGAAATGCTTCCTGTTGTTGATAAACCTCTTATTCAGTATGGTGTTGAGGAAGCTGTTCAGGCTGGGATAAAAAGCATTGCTGTCATTACCAGCAGAGGAAAATCAGCCATAGAAGACTTCTTTGACAGAAGTCCAGAGTTAGAACAGTTTCTGGAAGAGAAGGGCAAACTTGATTTTTTAGAAGAAGTTAAAAGAATATCGAATCTTGCCAAATTCTGCTACATCCGCCAGAAAAAAGCTTTGGGCCTGGGACATGCTATCCTGATAGCTGAAGATTATATTGGCCAGGAGCCCTTTGCCGTCCTCCTCCCTGATGATATATTTGACTGCCAGACACCCTGTATCAAGCAGCTTATCGATGCTTTTTCTGAGCTTAAAGCTTCGGTTATTGTTTTAGGACGTGTGGATGAGGAAGGAACAAAAAAGTACGGAATCATCAAGCCTAAAAAAATTTCAGAGAGAGTGTTTCAGATTGAAGACATGATGGAAAAGCCTGGACCGGAAAGGGCTTTTTCTGACCTGGCTATTATTGGCCGCTATGTTTTTACTCCTGAAATATTCGAGGCCACTAGGAAGACTGCTCCTGATAAAAAAGGGGAGATTCAGATAACAGATGCCATCAAACTTCTTCTTGAGAAACAGCCCGTCTATGGGTATCTTTTTGAAGGAAAGCGCTATGATGCTGGAGATAGGATGGGGTTTATTGAAGCTACTATCGAGCTTGCCTTAAAAAGGCCTGAGTTTAGTGGGAAACTGCAAGAATATCTAAAATCCCTCTAATTATGACTTTAATTGAGGAGTTTCTTTTTCCGTATTTTTGAACTTTTAAGGGAAAAAGCTTAACAGTAAGGTCTATTTCTGAAGTATCCAATTTTTTCCAGGTAAAATTCTTTTCGCCATAGCTTCCTCCTGTATCAATAAAATTGGAGTCTTTAAATACTATTGTTCCAGGAGGATTAATTTTAGGAAATACGGCTCATTGAAAGCTTGGGAAAGAGGAGTTATTGTCAGAGATTGAAATCCATAAATTTTTGTAATTTTGTTTCTTTTTTATAAATAAAGGAAGTTCCAGGTAGAGATATCCGGGGGGAGTTAAAATTTTTTTTTAATTCCAAAAAACCTTTTTCTATAATGGAAAAAAGATGCTTATAATAAATTAACAACTCTTTACTAATTATAATAATATGTTATAATCAAAACAGCCTTGTTTGGCTGGCTGGGCAAGGTTTGACTATACGGAAAACCCTCCCATAATCCCCTTTTGCTAATTGTTCCCCAAAACAGCCAGCACTACTTTTTTCTGATAACCAATCCTTGGAGTATTTGTTTGTATGTTTATATTCTTGGTTTGAAGAGAGAGTGACCTGCTATTTGACGCCTATGTATTTTAACTCCGAAGCATCTTAAGAGAGATCCTAATTGAGAAAAATATATCAATTCTGACAATGATTAACAACTTGAAATAGACAGGGAATTAAAATGAGATTTTAATTTTTTGATTTCTTTGGGGAAAAAGTAGAAGTGGCGAGGGACGGAATCGAACCGCCGACGCAGAGATTTTCAGTCTCTCGCTCTACCGACTGAGCTACCTCGCCCAATTTTTATCCCAACTAATATAATTTTTCACGACAAAATTGTCAATCCTTTTTCTTTTTTTAATAAAATATCTGAGGCTAAAAAACTAATAAATAAAAAACCTTCTTTATAATGCAGTTTTTTGGAGAGCTACTCCTGAAGATGGTATCTTGACTATTCAGCAAACTCGTGTTACGTTTTTTGCCAGATGAAAGTTGCGGCACTCGTTCCCCACCTTGAAGTTTTCGGAGGAGTTAGACGGTATCTTGAAATCGGCAACGAACTTCAGAAACGGGGTTATCTTTTTGTCCTATTCCATCCTGAGGGAAATAAGCCTGATTGGTTTGATTTTAAAGGAAAAACAAGACCTCTTCAATCAATAGAAGAGGAAAATTTTGATATCGGCCTCTGCAGTGAATATTCCCTGCTCCCTTATTTTGAAAAATTAAGAACACGGATAAAGTTTTTTTATTTCATCCTGGAAGGACATAAGAAAGAGAAAAAAGTTGTTAAAAAAAGTTATATATTCCTCGGGAATTCAAGTGGAATATGCCACCGCCTTAAAAGAAAATATCATATCTCCTGCCTTAAAGTGCCTGGAGGAATAAACCCTGAAACTTTTTATCCAATAGAAAGAAAAAATCAAAGGAAAGAATTCAGAATACTTTGTTACGGACGCCTCTACAAAAAAAGAAAAGGTATCCAGAAAGTGATTAAAGCTACAGAAGATCTCTATAAAAAAAATCCTCAGCTAAAGCTCATTTTTTTTGATACTTTGGTAGGGAAGGAGAGGGAGGACCCGCGCCCGTTAGTCAAAACCAGAGTACCTCATGATTTTTTTCTGAATCTACCTCAGAAAAAAATGGCCTGGCTATATTCCCAGGCTGATGTGTTTGTCAGCGCTGAACGAAGAGCTGGCTGGTCGAATACTACAGCTGAAGCCATTGCTTGCAAAATTCCTGTGGTTTGTACTGAAAGCGGAACCCAGGATTTTGCCTTTCACAATAAAACCGCCCTCGTCGTGCCCTTTGCTCATTCTGTGCTTTTGCGCAAGCAAATAAAGAAACTGATAGAAGATGAAAAATTGCGCCTTCGTTTAGCTCAGGCAGGCTGCGAAAAAATACAAGAATTCACCTGGGCTGAGTTGACAGATAAATTAGAGAAAATTTTTAAAGAAAGACTGAAATTGAAATAGAAAATTCATTATGATATTCTTAATTTCAGACGGAGGAAAAATTTTATGGAAGAGAAAAATTTAAGAGAATTTATGTTGAAAGAAAACGAAGAATTCAGAAAACTTCATCAACAGCATCAGAAGTATGAGAAAGACCTTGAAAAGTTTAAAGAGAAGAGTTACCTGACTGAGGAGGAGAAGCTGAAGGAGAAGGAATTAAAGAAAAAGAAGCTTGCTTTGAAAGATAAAATGTACTATCTAATGAAGGAGTACAGGAAATCTCAGGGATAACATTACCACTGGAAAAATGACTATCAAGAGAAAGTACAAACTTGCTATAGTTGGAACTGATTCGCTCCGAAGCAAGGAAATTAAAAATGCTTTGAGCCAGGAGAAAGTTCCCTTTGAAAACGTCGAATTTTTCGACCCTAATGTAGAGGAAGAATACAGCAAACTGAGTCAATTCCAGGGAGAACCAAAGGTTGTCCATCATATAGACAACGATTCTCTCAAGAGTGCAGATTTAGTTTTTTTGGCAGCTGACCAGAAAATCAACCGGGAAATCGGAATTCTAGCCAAGAAAAAGAAATTCCAGGCAATAGATTTAAGCGAAACCTTTAATATGGAAGCAGAAATTCCTATAGTTGTAGCCGGAGTAAACGATGAGATTATAATGAAAAAAAATCCCAACCTCATTGCTAATCCTCACCCTGTAACTGTAGTCCTTTCCCATCTTTTTCATTTGGTTATACAGAAATTCGGACTTTCCAGAGCCCTTGCTTTTATTCTTCAACCTGTATCAGCTTTTGAGAAAGCTGGTATTGAAGAGCTGGCTAACCAAAGCATAGCCCTGTTGAGCAGTTCAACAATGACAAAGAAAGTTTTCAAGAACCAGATTGCCTTTAATCTTCTCTCTCACACAGAAAAACCAGATAAGGATGGTTTTTGTCCTGTTGAAAAACAAATTACAGGAGAAATAAAGAGAATCCTCCGAGATAACAAGTTTTCCCTGAGTTTATCCCTTATCCAGGCTCCTGTCTTCCATACTTATTCCATAATGACTTTTTTAGAGCTAAAAGAAAAGACAAATATTCAAGGTTTAAAAGACTTATTCAATAAGAGTATGTTTTTTAAGCTTTCCTCGCCGCGTATTTCATGTCCTGTTTCCTCTATTTCTGTAGCAGGGAAAGAAAAAATATTTATAGGGCAGATAAAAAAGGAAAAATCATTTCCCAACAGCTTTTGGGTCTGGACTGTAACGGATAATTTAACACGCGGCTCAGCTTTAAATGCTCTTGAGATTGCGAAAAAAATATTCTCTACCTCCACCAATTAAAGAATGAAAGAAATATTCCAGCTTTTTAAACTTACCCTGGGAGAGAAAAAGAGACTTATCATCACCTTGGTTTTCACAATTTTTGTTGCCTTATTTACTTTTGTCTTCGTTAATTTGATTCAGCCTATCATGGATGGGATGTTTCAGTTAGCTCCTCAGAATATTCCTCAAAAAGTTCGTTTAACTGATTTTCTTTTCCGTTACCTTCATGTCACCAGGGAACAATTAACAAAGGCTCTTCCTTTAATTTTGGTTATTGTCATTTTCGGGAAGGGATTATTTACTTTCCTCTCTTCCTATTTTATGAGGTCTCTTGGCCATAAAATAGTAAAAAAAATAAGAGATGGACTTTATGAACATCTGATTTATCAATCTTCTAATTTCTTTGACACTGCTTCCACCGGAGAACTTATGTCCCGGCTGACGAATGATGTTGATAAAATTCAAGAGGCAGTCTCAGGCAGCATGGGAGATTTAATCCGGGAGTTTTTCATCCTTATTGCCCTTCTCATCGGGATATTTATAATAGATTGGCGCCTGGCTCTGGTTTCTTTTATCATAACTCCCCTGGCTCTTGTTCCCTTGATTGCTTTTAGCCGTCAGCTCAAGAAGAAAGGGCTCCTGAATCAGATCAAAATGGCTAATATCTATAACCTTCTCTATGAAACAATAACCGGAAACAAGATAGTTAAAGCTTTCACTATGGAAAAGTTTGAAATAAAAAAATTCTTTAAGGCTACACTGAGCTACTTCAAAACCTCATTAAAGTTAGCCTTAATAGGGAGTATGTCTTCTCCCTTTATGGAATTCATAGGAGGGGTTGCCGGCGCCTTTATCCTTGTGGTTGGGACAAGAAGGATTGCTCAGGGAGAGATCAGTCCGGGCGATTTCGGCGCTTTTATTATGGCCGTCTTTTTAATGTACAGTCCCATAAAAAGACTGAGCCGGGCCAACAACAGGATTCAGCAGGGAGTAGCTTGTTACGAAAGAATCCAGGAGCTGTTGAGAAGTAAACCCCAGATAAAAGAACATTCTCATGCCTATCCTCTTCCTCCTGTTAAGGGGCAGGTTAAATTCGAGAATGTCAATTTTAGCTATAACGAATCAAGGCCTGTTCTTTATGACGTGAGTTTGGAAGTCAAACCTGCAGAGACCGCTGCCCTTGTCGGCTTAAGTGGAGCCGGAAAAACAACCATCATTAATCTCCTTTCTCGATTTTACGATCCCTCATCAGGAAGGATAACCATTGATGGAATTGATACCCGTGAAGTAACCCTCTCTTCCCTCCGCTCCCAGATTGGCCTTGTTACCCAGGATTTGATTCTTTTCAATGATAGTGTCCGCAATAACATTTCCTATTGTCATGAGGATATATCTCTGGATGGGGTCGAAAAAGCAGCCAAGGCCGCCAAAGCCCATGATTTTATAATGGAATTTCCTCAAGGTTATGAGACTCAGATAGGAGAAAAGGGGAAATTGCTCTCCGGCGGGCAGAGGCAAAGGCTGGCCATAGCCAGAGCCATTCTTAAAGACCCTCCAATTCTTATCCTCGATGAGGCTATGTCAGCCTTAGATTCTGAATCAGAAAGATTAATCCAGCTTGCTTTGAGCAACCTTATGAAAGACAGAACAACTTTTGTAATTGCTCACCGCTTATCAACCATAAGAAAGGCTGATAAAATATTTGTAATTGATAAAGGGAGAGTTATCGAGTGTGGTACTCATAAGGAACTCTGCAGGAGAAACGGAATCTACAAGAAGTTGTATGAACTGCAATTTCCAGAAGAGAAGGATATAGAACTTTGATCCAGAGTATGACCGGCTTTGGCGAGAAGAGGTTCGATTCCAAAGCTCTCTCCGTTAAGATTAGCATTAAAAGTTTAAACCATCGCTTCTTAGATTGGAATTATTACGGCCATCAGATTGGAGAGTTGGAGAATAAACTAAGAGCTATTTGTCAGCTTAAAATTACCAGAGGAAGAATTGAAGTTCATCTTGAATTGAATTTTTTAAATCAACCAAGCTGGGATATTTATATAAATGAAGGTTTGCTCCAGAAAATCCTCTTATCTTTAGAAAAGGTTTCATCTAAAATAGATAAGACTCTAAATTTTTCCATTGAGAATCTCTTTAGATTTCCTCAGGTTATAGAAATTAAAAGAAAAGATTTCAGTAAAGAAGAAATGGTCTTTCTGGAAAAAAGCTTTGAAGAAACTTTAGATAAGGTGCTAAAGCATAAGCGAAGGGAAGGAAGAGAAATTGGGAAAATCATTCAAAAATATATTCAGAACATAAATCTGTCTGTAAAGAAAATTGAGAAGTTAGCCAGGAAACAGCCTCTTCTCATTAAGAATAAAATGAGGCAGCGCTTGAGAGTGTTAACCAAGGATAGTCCTGTTTTAGAGGATAAATTAATTGAAGAGGCAGCTTTTTATGCTCAAAAGTATGATATAACTGAAGAAATTGAGAGACTGAAAAACCATTTAGGTTATATCCGGGAGATTCTCATGCCCCAGAGGAAGGAACCTGTAGGCAGAAAACTGGATTTTATTGCCCAGGAACTTTACCGGGAAATAAATACCATAAGTTCCAAATCTCAGGATATAGAAATAATTAAAGAAGCCCTGACTATAAAGGGAGAGGTGGAGAATATTCGTCAGCAGATTCAGAATATTGAATAATAAGACATATGTCAAAGGAAGCATCTTTTTTCCCGTGATATCCGAAAACTTTTAGGTAGGTTTTTAGGAATGGCTTCGCTCCCAATCAGATTTTTAACGCCATTTTCCTTTCGTCCTTCTCGGCTGCTGTCTAATTCTTTGTTGCTTGGCGAAGGGCAGTGGTTGAAAAAACCGTTTGAAGAAAAGCTCAGGCCATGGGTTCGAAAACACGCAGCTTTTGCCCCAGCGAGGCAAAAGTTGCTCGGTTTCAGGCTTCGCTCCCCTCTCTATTCTGGAGAGGAACCGTGCCCGCTCAGCCTTCATACGACCTTCTTCACCGCCTACCCCTCGCTTGTCCTTCACTAATCACGGGAAAAAAGATGCTTACTATATCAACTGAGAACTATCTAACCAAAACAAATTCTGTTATTATTGAAAAGAGAAGATCATGCTTTTTATAATCAGTGGGCCCTCGGGAGCTGGTAAAACTACGCTTGTACGTCGAGTTTTAGTTGATTTAGAAAATATTGACTTTACCATTTCCCATACGACGCGAAAGATAAGAAATGGAGAAGAAGAAGGCAAGGATTATTATTTTATTTCCGATGACGAATTCAAGAAGATGATTGAAGAAGATAAACTGGCAGAGTGGGCAATTGTCCATGGCAGTTATTACGGCACTTCAAAAAGAGAAATTGAGAAAAAAGGAGTTAAAGGAGACCTCCTCTTGGATATTGATATCCAGGGAGCCCAGCAGATGAGAAAGAGAGCCAAAAAAGCCATATTTATCTTTATTTTGCCTCCTTTGTTCCAGGAGCTTAAAAGGAGACTCGAATTCAGAAGCCTAGAAAGTTCTGCTTCAATCCAGAATAGGCTTGAAAATGCCCAAAAAGAAATCAGACATTATAATCAATTTGATTATATTGTTGTTAATGATGATTTAGAGAAAGCTGTTTTGGAGCTGGAGTCAATCATTAGATGCACCAGGTCTTGTCTTGCTCTTCGCAAGAAAGAAATATTGTCTATCCTTCAAAGTTTCGCTGAAAGTTAGGAGGGATTAGAGTGGTAAAAATTGCTTTGGGAGTATCTTCTTCCATAAGTATTTATAAAGTTTGTGATGTTATCCGCCGTTTCCAGGAAAAAAAGATCCAAGTCCAGGTCATAATGACAAAAAATGCGACTCATTTTATTTCTCCTCTGCTTTTCAGTGCCCTTTCTGGTCAAAAAGCCTTAGTTAACCCTTTTGAGGATGATTCATCAACAACTATTGCCCATGTTTCTTTAGCAAAAGAGATATCTCTATTTGTAATTGCCCCTGCTACAGCCAACATAATAGGAAAATTTGCCTCAGGAATAGCAGATGATTTTTTATCGACTTTTTTTCAGTCAGTAAGATGTCCGGTGCTTATTGCACCAGCGATGAATGAAGTCATGTATTTTCACCGGCCTACTCAGGCGAATATTCAGAAGCTTAAAGCGCTGGGAGTGAAATTTGTCGAACCTGAAAAAGGATATCTTGCTTGCCAGGAAGAAGGGTGGGGGAGGTTGGCAGCTCCTGAGAAAATAATAAAGGAAGCGTTGAAGCTGGTTAAAAAGAGCAAGAGTTTAACTGGAAAAACCTTATTGATTACGGCCGGTCCTACTCAAGAGTATCTGGATCCTGTTCGTTTTCTAAGCAACAGTTCGTCTGGCAAGATGGGTTATGAATTAACTGAAGAGGCCCTTAGCCGCGGGGCAAAGGTCATTCTTGTTTCTGGACCAACTCAAATCTTGCCACCATTAAAGGCAGAGTTGAAAAAGGTTAAAACAGCCGAGGAGATGGAGAAGGAAGTTCAGAAAAACTTTCCAGACGTGGATATTGTCATTATGGCCGCGGCTGTCTCAGATTTCAGGTTCTCAAAGGTATCTCCTCAAAAAATTAAAAAACAAGAGTTGGCAAAAAAGGTCGAGCTTGTTAAAACACCTGATATTTTAGTAGAACTGAAGCAAAAGAAGGGAAACAAGATTATTGTCGGCTTTGCTGCTGAAACAGAAAATCTCGTAGACAATGCCCTTAAGAAAATGAAAGAAAAAGAGCTTGATTTAATCGTGGCTAATGACATTTCCAAGGAGGGAGTAGGTTTTGAGTCAGACTATAATCAAGTAAGTATTTTTGGCCAAAAAGGTAAAATCTGCCAGACCGAGAAGATGAGCAAAAGGGAGATAAGCGAAATTATTTTTGATAAAATAGAGGATATAATTGGAGAAAAAAGTAGAAAAAGTCATCAGTAATCTTGAAGAAAGAGTGAAATTTTTTTCCCAGTTAGGTATTGACTTTCTCTTTTCCTCCTCTCCATCTACTACTTCAAGTACTACTGCTGCAAAAAGTTCTTCTTTACTTTCCCTGAAAGAGGAAATCCTTAATTGTCAAAAATGTCCTCTTTATCGAGAACGGAAGAATGCTGTACCTGGGGAAGGAAACTCAGAGGCTGAGCTTATGTTTGTAGGCGAGGCACCTGGTCGTGATGAAGATGTCCAGGGCAATCCTTTTGTGGGAAAAGCTGGTCAGCTTCTGACAAAAATCATTAATGCTATGAACTTCCAAAGGAAAGATGTTTTTATTACCAATGTTGTTAAGTGCCGTCCTCCCAACAACAGGACTCCTTACAGGAAAGAAATGGAACTGTGCCAACCTTACCTTTTGGAACAAATAGATATGATTAAACCCAGGGTCATAGTTGCTCTGGGAAAAGTAGCCACTGACTTCTTTATCAACAGCGATTTAAGCATGTCTCGTTTAAGGGGAAGTTTTTTTGAATATAAAAATATTCTTTTAATGCCAACGTTTCATCCTTCTTATCTAATCAGGAATGAAGCTAACCGCGAAATCAAAAAGATGGTCTGGGAGGACATGAAAAAAGTGATGGCCTTCCTGGACAAAAAATGAGGCTATACGTCGAAGTCGCCCTTCCTTTGCCTCTAAACCAGGCTTTTTCCTACACTGTTCCTGAATTATGGCAGGAACGAATAAAAATGGGAGTTAGAGTCCTTGTTCCTTTTGGTGAAAGGATTCTTACAGGGTTTGTTATTGAAATAAGGAAAAAGAGGCTAAAAAAAGGGTTAAGACTTAAAGAGATTAAAGAAGTATTGGATGAAAAACCTGTTTTTTCTCCTTTTTTCCTCTCTTTTACTCGCAAGTTAAGCAATTATTATTACTCATCTTGGGGAGAACTCCTTCAGGCTTCCCTCCCTCCTTCTTATGTCATCAGAAGCAAGACAAAAATTTTCCTCTCAGAGAAAGGAAAAGAAGCTCTCTGGAGGGAGAAACTTCCTAACAAGGAAAGATTAATTTTGAATCTTCTTCAGAAAAAAGCTTACACTCCATTCTTCCTCCAGAAGAAATATAGAATAAAGAATATATCATCTTTGCTCTCTCAATTATCTAAAAAAGGTTTAATTCATCTCCGACGTGAGATGAAAAAGCCAGTCCGAAGAAGGCTTTATCTTGATCCTGTTCCTCAAAGACAGCTTGAAATAGATTTTAGTTTGGAAAAAAGCTTAAGGACAATTGTAGAGCAGGTCTCTCTGAAGGGGGAAGAAAAAGGGTTTTTTAATTTTCTTCTTTTTGGTCCCAAAAATAAAAGAGAGACTGTTTACTTTCATTTAATAAAACGAGTCTTAGTGAGAAAGGAAAAAACATTATTTTTGGTGCCAGAGATTTCCCTTTCAAAATGTCTTATAGAGAAGTTCGAAAACAAGTTAGGGAAAAAAGTTGCTATTCTTCATAGCCGGATGTCAGAGAGGAAAAGAGAATTGGAATGGCAGAAGATAAAAGATGGAGAAGCCGCGGTTGTTGTTGGACCCCGCTCTGCTCTTTTTTCCCCAATTGATAATCTGGGGTTGATTATAGTCGAGGAAGAACATGATGATTCTTACTTTCAGCAGGAAAAGCCATTTTATGATGCCCGAAAAGGAGCCTGGTTAAGAGCGAGGGAAGAAAAAGCAATCCTTGTTTATGGTTCAGCAATGCCTACTGTTGGGGCTTTTTACCGGGCTAAAAAAGGGGGATATCTGTTGAGTTTGGATAAGAAGGAGCCGAAAAATAATGTATTAATACTAGAAGAAAAAAGTAAAGAAGGGATAGTAAGTCTGAGATTTAGGGAGAAAATAAGAGATAGACTAAAACAAGGAGAACAAGTCTTAGTTTTTATTAATCGGAGAGGATATGCCCCTTTGCTCATTTGTTCAAAATGCAACTATATTCCCAAATGTATCAATTGTGATATTGCTCTAACTTATCATAAGAAAGAGGAAAAGCTCATTTGCCACTACTGTAATTATTATCTTCCTAAAATGGAAGTTTGTCCTGAGTGTGGAAGCAAGATTATAAAGATGGGAGGTGTTGGGATAGAGGCTGTTGCAGAAGAGTTAAAGAAATCTTTTCCACAAAACAGGATAGACTCTTTTACTTCGGATGAAACCGAGACTAAAAAGGAGCAGGAGAGGATAATCCGAAGCTTTTCGAGGGGTAAGATCGATATTCTAGTAGGGACTCAGCTTTTAGCCCATCAGGCTGCTTTACCTTCTGTTTCTTTAATAGGTATTCTCTATCCAGAAACCATGCTTGCTCTCTCTGATTACAGAGCCAGTCAGAAAACCTTTCAAACCATAGATCTGTTTATGAGACCTATTCGGGATGACGGCCAGGGGGAAGTCATCATCCAGACAGCTCTTCCTTATCACTTCAGTATTCAAGCAGCTGCTTCTCAGGATTATATTTCTTTTTTTAACCATGAGATTAAATTGCGACGCCTTATGAATTATCCTCCCTTTTCTCATGTAGTTGGGATTTTATTCTACGGAGAAAATCTAAGAACTCTGGCCCGGAAATCGAGAGAATTCTCAGCTCAGGTGGAAAGTATAGCTAAGGAAGTTGAAATTTTGGGACCTGCCTTGGCTGGAGTTAAGAGATTACGGGGAGTTAACAGGGTGCAAATGATATTAAAAGCAAAAAAAAGGAAATGTCTGGATGAGGTGCTTGAAGAAACTCTAAAGAATGTCAGATTAAAAAAGTCAATTTGTGTTTTTAGTTGAAGAGAAGAATATTTATAGGAAGGCTGCTAATCAGAATAGTTTATCTTCGCAGAAACACGATTCATGCCCAACTTTTTACTTTGGTAAGTCAGTCTATCGACTCTCATTATCAGGCTTTCCTTTGTGTCAGAGGAGTTGGCGAGGGTTGCACCTATAGAGACTGTCACTCCAATAATTTTTGAATCGGTCCTAATACTTGACTGTGAAACAAGCAGACGAAGTTTATTGGCAACTAAATCTAATTTAGATTCATCAACGTTAAGCACTATAACAAGGAACTCCTTTCCTCCCCATCGGCCTACAATATCAAAGAATCGGATGTTATTAAAAAGAGTCTGGGCAACCATCTTAAGGACTTTGTCTCCTATTTGGATGCTATAAGTCTCATTGAGCTGTTTAAAGCGGTCGATGTCAACTAAAATGACACTGAAAGGTAACTGATATCTGCGCATTTCATCGAGCCGCGAAGTCAGGTGCATCTCGAGATATCGCCTGTTTCCAATTTGGGTAAGATTATCAAGCAAAGCCATTTGGTCCAGCTCATGAATTCTTTGCGGCATTGAAACTCTTGGTGAATTATCGATAAAGGTCACTGCAGCCCCGGTGATGGATCCTGATTGGTCCAGTAATGGGATAATACGAATGAACACTGGCAATCTGTAGCCTTCTTTGTGGCGAAAATAAGATTCTATAGCATGATTCTTTCCTTCTGAAAGAGTCTGTTTAGCAGGACAATGCTCATTGCAGAGTTTGGTTCCCTGCTCATTGACGGGGATAAGAATATTATCCGAGCATTGTCTGCCGAGAACTTCAAGTTTTGAAAAACCCGTAATTCGCTCTGCGCCTTGATTCCAGTAGGTTATTTTCCTCTCTGGGTCCAGAAAATAGACACCTTCGTGGAGATTATTGAGGAGATTTTCGTAGATATTTTTGTCCATAAAAATTAGAAATTAATTTTTTTTTAGCTGAGCACTTTATTTATATCAAGGTAATTGTTTAATGTCAAAGAGAAGATGAATAAAGTTAAAAAAAATTTGGCCTGGAAATCGAGAGAGTTCTCAGCTTAGGTGGAAAGTATAGCTAAGGAAATTGAAATTTTGGGACCTGCCTTTGCTGGAGTTAAGAGATTACGGGAAGTTAATAGAGTGCAAATGATATTAAAAGCGAAAAAGAAGAAATGTCTGGATGAGGTACTTGAAAAAACTTAAAAGATGTCAGATTAAAATGGAAGCATCTTTTTTTCCGTGATATCCGAAAACTTTTAGGTAGGTTTTTAGGAATGGCTTCGCTCCCAATCAGATTTTTAACGCCATTCTCCTTTCGTCCTTCTCGGCTGCTGCCTAATTCTTTGTTGCTTGGCGAAGGGCAGTGGTTGAAAAAACCGTTTGAAGGCAAAGCGGGCATGGTTCCTCTCCAGGATGGAGAGAGAGCGAAGCCTGAAACCGAGCTGGCTTTGGCTCGCTGGGGCAAAGACAGCGTGTTTTTGAGACCACTGGGCTGAGCTTACTCCGAAGGCTAAATCTTCAATGGTCGCCTCAGCCATTCCAAAAAACCTTTCTCTATCACGCAGAGGAGCCGTGCCTGCTCAGCCTTCATACGACCTTGTTCACCGCCTACCCCTCGCTTGTCCTTCACTAATCACGGGAAAAAAGATGCTTACGATTAAAAAAGGCAATTTCTGTTTTTAGCTGAAGAAAGATATATTTACTGATCCTGCCTTTATACTACTAGTAATTCTTTAGAGTAGTAACGTCAACTTCTTTGTGTATATAGTCAGGAGTAGTTGTTTCTAAGTGGGCGCGGATGACAGTTATGACTTTATCGCCGCTTATTTCTGATTCTCTGGGGCCCCGGAAGGTAATGGAGGCAACTCCATCCTTATTAGTCTTCACCATAGTTTTTTTCTTGTTATTGCTAAAACTACCTGGTCCAGAGAGGATGGAGAAGTATACTTTTCGCTTTATGATGGGAGCGCCATCAGCCTTTTTGACTACTGCCCTTATTTCTGATTTGGGTCTTTTTGAAGTGGCGTTGAGAACGTTTGGGTCAGCGGTAAGTTCTAAGTCAATCTCCGTGATATCTCGAATGATACGAATAGGAAATTCCGCATAGACAAAATCATTTTCAGCTATTTTAAAGGGTGATTTTTCTTGAGCGTAAGTAGCTCTGATATAGATATCGATGTTAGTACCACCTGTAAGCTCAGAGGCCAGGGGTCCTATATAAGTTACTGAGGCCTTGCCTGAGGAATTGGTACGCTTGTACTTGACAGAATCATTACCGCTGAAAAAGCCTGCATTTGCCTTGCTTCCATCTTCGTTAAGGATTTCAAAGAACAGCTTCTGGTTGGCCATGGGGGTTCCGCAAGTTTTTCGAAGTATGGCTGTTAGGGTTGATTTTTCCCTTTTCTTTTCTCCAGCAAAAACAACATTAGGGCTGCCAGAGATCTCAAGGTAAAATACTAGATAATCTTTTATGATTGAAATTGGAGCGCCTTCAGTGATAAATTCCTCCCCTTCTGAAGAGAGAGTAACCCAAATTTTTATATTGGTGTTTACTTCGATTTCATCTGTCAAAGGACCATAATAGACAGTACTGGCAATGCCGTTGTTATCTGTGACTTTTGATTTAATTAATACATTGCCTTCAAAGCAGCCCACATCAACTTTATTTCCATCAGCGTCGCCTATCTCGAAATATAGAGTTTTGCCAGAAAGAGGAATTCCATTGTATTTATTTAGGGAAGCAGTGATTGTGGTTTGTTGGCGGACGTTTCCGGCATAGATGACGTTAGGACTTGCTGAGACTTTCAAGATAATCGAGTAGGTGGAAGGGCCAAAGGGATCAGGCTCTTCTATACTGTTTCTTTTACAGGAAGTAAAAAAGATTAGAATGAATCCTAAGAAAATTATGGATAAATATTTTGCTGTTACCTTCATTTTCTTTTTCCTTATTGGTCAATATAGTTGGCAAAGAATATGGTCAGATAGCCCGTGGCTTTGACCTTGTTATTGGCCAAGTCGTGACCATAAAAATCTATTTTGGCAGTTACTTCCAGGACAACTTCACCTCCTCCCTGAACCAGATTAATTAAAGGAGGCTCCAGTTTTGCTACTTCTCTCACTATGATAAAGGAGATAGTAGATGAAGAACCGATTGGGATCAGGGTTGAAAGTGCCCCTTCAAAGGAGTAAGGAACATCTACGCCTGGGGTGTTCTTTCCATCCGAGCGCGAGTAAGAGACTACGTAGCGAGTAACCATGATATCATTATAGATAGATGATTCAACCCCGCAAGTAGGGTCGAGTAATTCTGCTTTTAAGGCAGCAGAAGCTGTATCAGCCGTGATAGAGCTTTGCCCTTCTACTACCTTGACTACGTCTGACTGGAGGAAGTTCGCTTCATTGCCCTCAATATCAGTGCCTGTTATTTGAATAACAATAAGGATACTGTTTGACTTGGAAATATTCTCCAAGGGGTTACACGAAAAAAGGATAAAGACAATTGGTATACATGCCAATATTTTTAAAACAATTTTTGTCCTTTTCATTTTTTTCCTCTTATTTCAATATTCTGGGAGTGATAAAAATAAGAAGTTCTCGATTTTGCCTTGTCCTGGCAAGGGAGCGAAAGAGAACTCCCAGGATGGGAATTTTTTGGAGAAAGGGAACTCCCTCTCTCGTCACGGAATCTTCAGTCCTGTAAATTCCGCCGATGACTGTTGTTCCTCCGTCTTTGATCATTACTGTTGTCCTGGCGCTCTGGCGGGTGATAGGAGGAATACCATTGACAAGATTAGCGAAATCGGCTGCATTGTTTTGAATATCAATTGTCATGATAATAGTGCCTTCAGCAGTAATTTGAGGCGTGGCCCTCAGCTCTAAAGCAGCATTTACGTATCTTGTGGATACAGTAAAGTTAGCAACAGTTTGCACAGGAATTTGTCTTCCCTGGATTATTTCAGCTTCCATATTATTCTGGGTTGTCACTTTAGGACAGGATATAATTCGCCCCTCACCAGTAGTTTCTAAAGCGGTGAGAGCCATATCTAACCTGAAAGTATCCAGAACATTGCCCATTGAGATACCGAGGGCAGTACTAAAGGCAGGAGCAGGGAGATTAATGGCGTAGCCTCCTAAAGGACCACCTATTCCCTTAGTTATTATTCCTTGTTGGATTATGGAACCATCAACCAATATTTTGTTGGGAAAGCGCAGGGATGTCTGGTTTCCATAAAAAGGATCAGCAATGCCACGGAATCCCCACTGAATACCGAGATTGCGGACAAAATTGGAGGTGGCTTCCACTATTCTGGCCTCGATGGAAACTTGTGGAGTCGGGGTATCAAGAACAGGAATCAATTTTTCAAGAAGCGCAAGCTTTTCTTTTGTATCAGATATTATTAAAGTGTTTGTTCTATTATCAATGATAATTTCTCCTCGGGGACTTAACTTGGTGACGAGAAGGCTTTGTACATCTCTGGCTTTTGAATAAGAAAGGGTAATTGTTTTTACTTGAATTGGACCAGCCAATTCTCTACTTTCTCTCAATCTTCTTTCTTGTTCTTGCTCTCGGGATAAAACATTCAGAGTGGCAATACGGAGAACATTTCCCTCAAGAGTTTTTCCCATTTTGTTTATTTTCAGAATAATATCAAGAGCTTGATCCCAGGGCACATCCACCATATCGCAGGTAACTCTTCCTGAAACCTCCGGATCAAAAACGACATTTAACCCGGCAAAGTGGCCCAAGTAGAGAATGACGTCCCTTAAATCAGCATCCTTAAATTTGAGGGAGATAATGTCTCCTGTATATCTTTTTTCAGGCTCAGTAATTGTTCTTGGTTTGAATTGATCATCCTCCTGGAGAATTTGAACTTTTTCTTGTATTTGCTTCTCAGGAGTGGCTGTTTCTGTTACTTTTGGCTCTTCTTTTATTGGAGTTTCTTTAATCTTTTCCACCTTTATCTGGGAGGAGTTCTCGTTCAGGTCAGGAGCCGCTTTTTTTTGCGTTTGCTTCTCAGGAGTGGGTGTCTTTACGACTTTTGACTCTTCTTTGGCAGCTTCTTTAATTTCTTTTTCCTTTAGGGGAGGTAATTTAAAATCCAGTTCAGATTTTACTTCCTTAGCTGGAAGGGGCTTAATCTGAGGAGTAGCTTGATAGACATCTTCCTTAAAAAAGGAAACTACTAATTTATTATTCTCAGAGTTTAACTTATAAAATTTGGGGGAGGAAAGATCAAAAACTATCCGGCTTATCATAGGATAAGCACTTTGAAACTGAGATGTTCTTATTCTTTCTACTCCTAATTTATTCACTGGAAAAGTGGAAAGGCGCAAGGTGTTTACGGTTTCAAAAAGGTCAATAACTAACCGGGCTGGATTTTCGAGGGCAAATATATTGGAGACAGCCTGGCCGCTCATCCTGGCAATAATATCTATCCTGTCCTTTTTTTCAGAGAAATCAATTTTATTTAATAGTATTTCAGTTCCAGCTTTTTCTTCAAGATTCATTTTGGTTTCAGGGTCTATTAAATATTTTCCTCGAGATCTATAGATTTTGTTCAGTTCAACTACTGAACGCCCTTGATCGGAGAAAATTCTGTAAGGCACCTTTTCCTTTAAATAGACGAAGAGGCGAAGCTGGTTTTCTGCGTATTTTTCCACTCTTAAGTTTTGAATAAGGGAGGATTTATCAGGGACAAAATGAGGCTTTTTGACCGTTTTTACTTTGCTCCATTCAATGATTATGGTTTTGGGGGATTCTTGAGAGTAGTAAGTTTTTATAAGAGATAGCTGAGAGTCTGTTTCTAAAACAATTCTTGCCTTCAGCTCGGTAGGTTGAACGTAAATTTTATTAATATTGACCAAGGATTCTTTGTTTTGGGCATATCCTATTAAAAAAGCAAATAGGCAAAAAGCGAGAAGTAATTCGAAATAAAATTTCTTTTTCATATTAATGCTCCTCTGGTTAAAATCCTTTGACAATATCTTTTGGTTTTCTTAAGGGAACGCCCCTTTCTTTCAATTTACGGAGAATTAATTGGGATGCATTTATGGCTTTAACAAAACCATCAGAAAATTTATATCCTTCCTTGATGTAATAAGGAAAGTTCTGAGGACCATTTATTATGGCTGTGAATTTTCCTTCGGCCTTGACAATTCCAATGAGGACAACTTCATCAATGGAAAGCTGTGGCGTTCCTTTTTCCGAGCTTTTTTCTCTAATATCCTTTCCAGCTAGTAAATTTCTGAAGGGGTCTCTTCGTCCTGCAGGCTTGTAGATTGGGGAAGTTTTTTTTGGAAGAGAGTTTTGTAATTCCTTTTCTGGACTCTTTTTTTCTTCTTGAGAAGAGAGAGGCTGAATGAAAAGATAAAAGAAACCAAATAGAATAAAAAGAGTTAATATTTTTTTCATTTTTGCCCCCTTATTTTATTTCTGCTTGCTTCCTTTTCTTGAACTTCTTCATGGAAAATGTAAGTTTTTGCTGTACAAGAAGCGCTGATTGTGGCTACTGGTGATTGGCTGGAGAGGGATTTTATAGAAAAATTATCTATAGTGAAAATTCGAGAGAAACGGCTCAGTTGGTCAAAGAAAATTCCTAATTTGTGGTAAGTTCCGGTCATTTCTATTTTAATGGGCCATTCTGAGAAAAATTCTTTTGAGATTTCTCCTTGAGGAGCGAATTTTCTTATATTTAATTGTGAATCAAAGGCGAACTGTTGAATTCTTCTTAAAATCTCACTTATTTCTTTTTTCTGGGGAATGATTGATTCCAGGTCTGTTAAAGTATTATCCAAATTTTTAAGTTCAGCTTCAATTTTATCCAGTTCCAGCTTCTTGGCGAGAGATTTTATTACATCTTGTTCGATTTTTATCCTTTCTACCCTTAAATTTTTAAACTCTTTGTTTTTTGGCTTGTAATAGGCGAAAAAGAAAAGGGAAAAAATTACAAGGCAAAGAATAGCATAGCTTTGCCAAGACAAATTTTTCATTGTTTCTTCCCTTCAGGAGTTTTATTTTGTGACACTTGTTTAGGGACTAATCTATGAGGCAAGATGTATCTTGCAGTCAAAGAAAATTCCTGGATTCGGTCGTTTTTTATTTTTTTCTGGGTAGAAGAAATAAGATTCACATTGATAAAATAGTCACTGTTTTCTAAGTTAGCAATATAGTCTGCAATTAAATTGTTGGAAAGAGCGTTACCCTTTATTTGAACCCTTTGTTTATCGAAGGATGCTTGAGTCAGCCAGACCCACTCAGGAAGATGCTTGCTTAACTCATCCATTATTATTACTGAAGTTTCTTGTTGTGATTTAAGTTGGTTAATCAGATTAATTTTTTTCTCATAAAGGGCTTTTTGTTGCTCGAGTTTTTGTAGTTTAGAGAAGACATGTTGAAGTTTTCTTTTTTCTTCCTGGGCATTTCTTAAAAGGTTTTTTTCTTTATTGATGGAGCTTCTTTGAATAAAGAAAAGGGCAACAATTAAAATTACAAAAGGGATGATTATAAACTTAGACAATTCAAGCTTTTTTTTCTCTTTAACTTCTTCTGTAGGAATAGTGAGGGTTTCTTTTAACTCTTTTTTTCCAGGCTTTAATAAATTTATTCTTATCATTTTTTTATTTTTTTGCTTTCCTGGTTGCTAAGCCTACGGCTACGCCAAAAAGAGGAGCCATTTCCTGAATATAGGCAGGATCGAATTTCTTCTCACTAAAAGAAATTTTGCGAAAGGGGTCTAAAATTTCTGTTTTTGTTTTTAACTTATCCTCAAACTGGCTGTTCAAATTTTTTAATTTAGCCAAACCCCCGCTAAGAAAGATATGGTCAATTTTCTTATCTTTTTTTTCACCAGCTTCATAGAAGGAGAAAGTTTTTTCGATTTCTTCTAAAAGTTCTTTTGTGTTCATGTCAAGGGCTAACTCTGTTTGTTCAGGGTTAACATTTTCCAAAGGAATTCCTTTGATTATTTTTTCGGCTTCATCGAGGCTAATATTCAGTTCTTTGCTTATGTGGTCTGTGAAAAAAAAGCCTCCCAAGGCAACATCTCGGAATAACTGAGGATTTCCTTTTTCTATGACTATGATATTCGTTATATGGGCACCAATATTAACTATGGCAACTGTTTTTTCTTGAAAAATTTCTGGATAGTTTAGCTCCAGGGTGTTTTGGAGAGCGAATACATCCACTTCTATTGCCTCTAAATTTTTCCGAGCTTGGTGGATAACGTTACTATAGTTTTCAATCTTGTCTTTTTTAGCAGCCACCAAAAGAATATCTAAATCTTCTCCCTCTTTTTTTTGAGCGGGCTCCATGATAGCATAGTCTATATTAATTTCCTCATAGGCATAGGGAATATTATGTTTGGCTTCCCAGATGATAGATTCAGCCAGCTCATCTGGTTCCATGGGATGAAGAGATATTTTTTTGATGATTACAGCATTTCCTGAGACAGAAATAATAACATTTTTGTTATCAATCCTGTTTTCATTGAAAACCATTTTTATGATTTCAGCTACAGTAGTAGTGTCGATGATAGTTCCCTCTACAATAGCATCATAGGGAAGGACTTCATAGCCTAGCTTGAATAACTCGTAAAGTTCTTCTTTTCCTTTTTTCTTCGATTTAAGTTCAACAGCTTTTATGGAAGAAGAACCGATATCTAACCCAACCAATTCCTTTGTTCGGATGAAACTGAGCATTTTTTTCTTCTCTTTATTTATAACTTAAGGTTTTATTGTTTTTTTTTGAATTTTTCTTGCAATCTTTTTTCTGCTAACTTAGGGACTAAACCTTTGAGGCAACCTCCTAACATAAAAATTTCTTTAACTAACTTTGAACTGAGATAAGAATATTTGACATTGGGCATCATAAAAAATGTCTCTATGTTGGGATTAAGTTTTCGGTTCATCAAAGCCATTTGAAATTCATACTCGAAGTCAGAAATGGCTCTTAAGCCTCGAATCACAACCTTGGCTTTATTTTTTTCTGCGAAATCAACGAGAAGACCATGGAAAGCCTTCACTTCGATGTTTTTCCTATTTGAGAAAACTTCCTTTATCATGCTCACTCTTTCTTTAGTCGAAAATAAAGGCTCTTTTTTGGGATTTTCCAGGACAGACACAATGATTCTGTCGAAAATTTCCAGGCTTCTTTCGATAATGTCAACATGGCCATTCGTGATAGGATCAAATGAGCCTGGGTAAACAGCTTGTTTCTCCATTTAATAAATTTTTCTTTAGATTTATCTTTTTTTTGCATATTACCAAAAAATTTATTTATTTTCAATAGGTAAACTATGATTTATAAAATTTATAAAATAAGTAATTTTCATCCTATTTATGTTTACAGAGCCTCCTGTTCCAGTCAATCGCCTTTGGGGGTGATTTTTTATATTTACCTTCTCACCCCTAAAGAGTAGGTTATTTTAACAGATCCAAGTTGTTTTTTTTTCTAATTTTTACATTTTCATTTTTTAAGACGATTATTCTTCCCATTTTCTCTCAGTATTTGCTTTGCTGATAGCAAAAAAGTTGATTTCTTCTGAATTTTAAAAGAAAATAGTCAATAGAAACATTTCTATATCCATGAAGGTAAATATTATGGATCAGGTTGGATGTTTTTAAAACACGCTGGCTTTTCCCAGCAAAGAAAATATTTTATATGTTTCCAAAAGAATTTTCAGACCTGGATTATTCACGAGTCGAGGTTGCCGCAAGTGCGAGGCGTGGCGAATGAAGCTGTGGTCGTCGTCCACCGCAAGTCCGCCACAACGAAACAGATGCGGCGAGATCGGCTCGCCCAAAGGGTAAAAAATGTCGATTATTAATAGAAAGAACACAAAAAACAAAGTATTCAGAGTGATTTCCCGTAAAATTAAGGTAACAGTCTGATATTGCTTTTGTTATAATAAACATCGACATTTTTTATGAATACTTCAGGTCAGAAAAGGAGCAGGAATAAAGTGGGCATTTTTTTCAGGCTAATAATTTTTATGGGATTAATTTTTTCCCTTCCTTCTTTTTTATTCAGCCAGGAAGATGAAGTTTATATTAAACTAAGAAAAGAAATGGTAAAAAATCAGCTTGCTGCAAGAGATATAACTGATAAAAAAGTACTGGAGGTTATGGGAAAGGTTCCCCGCCATCTTTTTGTTAATTCCCGCTTCCATAAGCAGGCCTATGAAGATTATCCTTTACCTATAGATGAGGGCCAGACAATTTCCCAGCCTTACATAGTGGCCTTGATGACCCAACATCTAAAGCTCAAAAAGGAAGAGAAGGTCTTAGAGGTTGGTACTGGCTCTGGTTACCAGGCTGCTGTTCTTGCTCACCTCGTAGATAAAGTTTATTCAATTGAAATAAGAAAGAAACTGGCTGAAAAAGCAGCCCAGACTTTAAAAAAGTTGAATTACACTCAGGTTCAAGTCAAAGGTGATGATGGCTATTTTGGCTGGAAGGAGCACGCTCCTTTTGATGCTATTATTGTCACCTGTGCAGCAAACCATGTTCCTCCTCCTCTTTTAGATCAGCTTAAAGAGGGAGGAAGACTTATCCTTCCCCTCGGCAGTACCCTCTATTTTCAGACTCTCACTCTGATCACTAAAAAGGAAGGAAAACCAAAAGTGAGACATATTTTAGGTGTTCGTTTTGTTCCTATGGTTGGAGAAGCTCAGAAAAGAAAATAAAGAGGGACTGTCTTCAATTTTTGTTATATATGTGTCTTTTTTGTAAGAGGGCGGTTTTCAATTTTGTTTAGAGAAGTTTATAAAAGGAAAGGCAAGTAAGTAGCCTGCTGCGGCGAGCAGCAAAACAAGGTTATATCCACCCCAGAAAGCAAGCATCAGAGCAAGTATAGAATTGACAACAGAAGAAAAAGCATTTATTGCCCAGGCCCAGGGGATGAGATTTTTCTCCTCCAAATCTAAGAGGCGAATTCCTGTGGGAAAGGGAAATCCCATGAAAAAACCGAGGGGAAAGATAATTAAAAAAGTTAAAATAATTTTTATGGATAGATTGAGACCGATTAAATTCTCATAAAAAAGAGGAAGAATAAAGAGATAGATAAAAATTAAACTGCTGCAGAGGAAAAGGCTTCTTTGAGCCTTGTTTCTTAAATTTTGACCAAGGAATTTCTTGGAGAAAAGACTTCCTAATCCTGAAGAGAGGAGAAGAGAAAAAATAATTGTAGAGATAGAATAGAGAGGGTGACCTAAAAAAAGGATAAATTTTTGTATCCAGGTTATTTCGACAAATATGAAGGCCGCCCCGATTAAACTGAAATAGAGAAATACTTTTAAAAAAAGACCTCTTTTAATCCTATTACTTTTTTTAAGGAGCAGGAGGGGGAAAAAAATAAAAAGAAAAGCCATAATTACAGATTGAATAAGGAGGACAGGAACCAGGAACCCTCCTTGAAGAAGGGGCAGCCACTTTCTGCCTAAAGCTTTGTAAGTGGCCTTTAATTTGCTTAACTTGAAGAAATTGAAGAAAAAAGGACGGTTGTCTGTGGCAGGTTTAAGCTGAAAGAGGTAATTTTTATATAGGTTTTTTCTTTTACAGGGGGAAAGGAGCTGAAGAGTAAGGTTGTAGTAGAGAGGTTTATCGAATTCATTGTGGATATTAGTTTCCTCTGCTTTTATTCCAGGGTAGTAGACAAGATCAAAGAGGCGCTCTTTTGTGAAAGCCTTAAGCTTTTTTATGTCTTGCTCTTTGTAAGGATTTTTTTTTATAAAATAGCTGATAGTGCCCCAGCTTCTAATGACCATGATGTGGGATGAGGGATTTTTTGTTATTTTTTCTAAAGCTTCTACCCAGGTTGCTAACAGTCTTATTTCTTGCCGCGGGGGAGGAAGGAGATAGAAAGTAATACTGACAATCCCTTGAGAAGATAATCGATTTAAAAGATAGACAAATGATTCGAGAGTATAGAGATAATTTTCCCTAAAACCATATGCTCCTGTGCTTGAAGAGCCAAAGACATCAGTCAAGGATAAGACGATTAAATCGTAGCTTTCTTTTTCTTGTTTCAAGGCTGCTCTGCTTTTGGCCAGCACATAATGAATGTTTTCCTTTTGATAGATAGAACCGCTGAATGGGGCAAGTTCTTGATCGAGGAGTTTTGTTATAAGGGGATTACTCTCGATTGCTTTAATTCGGCTGGCTTTAAAGAAAAAAGCTGCCAGGACGTCTAAGCCTCCTTTTGGCTCAATAATAAGGGCTGAAGGTTTTTGAAGCAAATGATAGGCAAAGGAAGAGGGAAGAAAGGTAAGAAATTCCAATGATGAATCTTTTTCTTTATTAAATTGAGTTACAGCAGTCAGCTCTCCTCCATCTACAGAAAGACCGAGCTGAGGAGGAAGTTTTTTTCCGTAAACAAGGCTTAGTCCTGGTGCGTATCTTACAGCAGGGCTTTCTAAAATATCAATCCGGGATATAGAGTTCCAATTAGTGAAAATATGTTTTGCCTGGGGATATTCTAAGGCTATAGGAAGAGCTTTAAAGGGAGAAATTCTAAAACTTAGCCAGGAAGGCGCTAGAAAAAAAAGGATTATTTCAGCGGCCATAAAAATGAGGAAGCAAGTTCTAAGAAGAGATGAAACCCTGAGACTGAAGAGAAAAGCAGCTAAGAGAGCTAAGAAGGAGATAAGAAGCATTGTTCCTTTCTCTCCATTGGGCAGGAAAACAAAGGCCGCTAACAAAGACCCTGCTCCTGCTCCTATTAGGTCAAAAAAATAAATCTTATTAACAGCCTTTGAGAACTTAAAAATGGCAAAAGATATTGTCAATCCTGCAAAAAAGAATGGAAGGCTGAGGAGAAAATAGTAGATAAAAATAAGAAAAATCTGGTCTTTATCCCAGGAAAGTTTTATGAAATCAAAGGGAAGGGTATTGCAGAGAAAAAAACTTGCCAGGATGAGGAAAGAGAAGAGGAAGGAACTCCAGCTTAGGAATTTTTCCAAATTTGCCTTGCGGAAACCTTTAAAAAGGGTTAAAAAGGAACCACTTGCCCCAAAGCCTAAGAAAGCAATGCTGATCACCAGGAAGGCAAAATGATACTCCTGGGATATGGAAAAATAACGGGTAAGTGTTATCTCCAAGCAGAGAGTGGCTGAAGAGATAAGAAATATTGCCACCAGAAAGCGAATTCTGATTTTATTCACTGATTATAGGTTAACAAAAAAAAGGGAGCGGTTCAAAGAGAGCTCAGGCCAGGGAAGAATCTCAAAACCGTTATTGGAGAAGGTCTTGGTAAATAGCCTAACTCCCTTCAGATTTTTAACGCCATTCTCCATTCCCTCTTCTCGGCGAAGGGCAGTGGTTGAAAAAACCGTTTGAAGGAAAGCTCAGGCCGTGGGTTCAAAAACACGCAACTTTTGCCCCAGCGAGGCAAAAATTGCTCGGTTTCAGGCTTCGCTCCCCTCTCCATTCTGGAGAGGAACCTTGCCCGCTCAGCCTTCAAACGGTTTTTTTCACCCACTTGCCTTCGCCTAATCGAATATCTTCTTTCGCTGGGGCAAAGGCAGCGTGTTTTTGAGACCACTGGCCTGAGCTTACTCCGAAGGCTAAATCTTCAATGGTCGCTGCAACTATTTCCCAAAACCTTTTTTCCTGAACGTAGCAACCAGTTATCACGGATTTGGAGATGCTTCCACACCCAGCCTGTTTAATAGGGTAGGGGGTCAAGTCTTGCATTATTACATTTTGTACCATTTTCCCTCTACTCAATCCTTTTATACAGTGAAATGTCATAATGCAAGACTTGACCCCGCAAACCACAGTGGACCGGAGGGATGTTTATCTATTTAATCTTGTTATTGCTTTTCCTTTATTCTTATGATAATTTTTGAAAAAAGAAGCAATGATTAAATTCGGTACTTCTGGCTGGCGAGCTATAATGGGAGAGGAGTTTACCTTTCAGAATGTAAGGATAGTCGTTCAAGCTGTTGCCAATTACTTAAAAAAGAAATTTTCCGGCCAGCCAATAGCTGTTATAGTAAATTATGATACCCGTTTTCTTTCAGATAAGTTTGCCTTTGAAGCCGCCAAGATTCTTTCTCACAACCAGATTCATGTTTTTCTGACCGAAAGAGATGCTCCATCTCAAGCTCAAGCCTATCAAGTGATAAAGAGAAAAGCTCAATGTGGGATAAATTTTACAGCCTCTTTCAACCCTCCTGAATATAATGGCCTTAAACTCAATACTGAAACAGGCGCTCCTGCCTTACCAAAAGTGACAGATGAGATAGAAAAAGAAATAAACATTTTAAAAAGAGACTTTGCTTTTTGTCCTTATTATCCCAGGTCAGAGTTTATAGAAGAGATTGACCTTCAAGAGGGATATTTATCTTTTATCCAGAAGAAAATTGATTTTGAAGCCATTCGAAAATCAGGTATCAAGGTGGCAGTAGACTTACTCTACGGGACAAGCCGAGAATATTTGGATGAAATTTTGGAAGAAAATCAGATTCCTTTGGAAGAAATCCATGGTTATATCGACCCTTACTTTGGTGGGGTTATACCTTCCTGCACTGAGGAAAACCTTGGTGAATTAAAAAAGCTTGTTAAAGAGAAGAATTGTCACTTGGGCATTGCAACAGATGCCGATGGTGATCGTTTTGGAATTGTAGATGAAGGGGGGAAATTTATCATTCAGAATTTAGTTCTTTCGCTCATACTGGATTATCTGGTTTCGAATAAAAAGTGGAAAGGAGGAGTGGCCCGCTCAGTGGCAACTACCCACTTGATAGACCGAATTGCCAGAAAGCATGACCTTCCTCTCTATAAAACCCCTGTTGGATTCAAGTACATAGCTGACCTTTTTCTTCGCGGAGAAATAATTTTTGGAGGAGAGGAGAGTGCTTGTCTTGCTGTAAAAGATCATCTTCCAGAAAAGGATGGTATTTTTGCGGGACTCCTGGTTGCAGAAATGATGGCTGCTTCTGGGAAAAGCCTAACTTCCCAACTGGACGATTTATTCCGGGAGTATGGAAAGAGAGTGGGAGGACAGAAGAGTATTCCTCTAAATTTCGAGAGAGAAAAAAGATTAAAGGCGTTAATAAAGAATTCCCCATCTCAGTTAGAAGGAAGGAAAGTTATCAATGTTGAAACCATAGATGGGATTAAGTTAGATTTTGCTGATGATGATTGGCTCCTCTTCAGATTCTCGGGGACAGAACCGGTCATACGTTGCTATGCTGAAGCCGGGACAAAGAAAGAATTGAACAACCTTATGAGATGTGGATTAGAGATACTTTCTTGAGGATAAAAAAAGAAGAGGAAAAAATTTCTTTCAAAAAAAAGCTGTTGTTGGCTGGATTGGCTTTTCTTTTTTTAGTGTTGATCATGACTTCTTTTTTTGGCCAGAAAGGACTCATTGAAATATTTCGAGCCAAGAAAGAATATAAAGCTTTGCTTTATGAGATTGAAAAATTAGAGAAAAGAAAAAACAGGCTGGAGAAGGAAATTGAAGAGCTTGAAGAGGAAAGCAGAGCTGTTGAGAAAGAAGCACGAGAAAAACTTTGGCTTATGAAGCCAGATGAAATAGTAATAATAAAGGAAAAAAAATAGAGCTGTGTTCAGCTCATTCATGTTATGTTTCCATCATTTCCATCAGAAAATCTTGGCGATTTATTGAAAGGTTTGAATCCTGCCCAGGTGGAGGCGGTAACTCATGGAAAAGGTCCTCTACTTATTATCGCTGGAGCGGGGACTGGAAAGACAAAAGTAATAACCCAGCGTATTGCCTATCTTATTGCTTCAAAATTAGCCAAGCCTGAAGAAATTTTAGCTGTGACTTTTACTGAAAAAGCGGCTAATGAGATGGAGGAAAGAGTTGATCTTTTAATTCCTTACAGCTATTCCTTTGTCGAGATTAGCACCTTTAATTCATTTGGGGAAAGAGTTCTCAGAAATTATGGTCTTGAACTCGGCTACTCTTCAGATTTCAGACTTTTAGATGAGGTGGAGCAGGCCATTTTTTTTAGAGAAAATCTCTTTCAGTTTCCTTTGAAATACTATCGTCCCTTAAGCTTTCCCACTAAACATATCCAGGAGGTTTTGGATGCCATAAAAAGACTGAAACAAGAAGACATAAAACCTGAAGATTATGTGAAATATTCTCAGCAGCTTAAGAAAAAGGCATCTGATAAGGTTGAAAAAGAGCGGGCTTTAAAACACTTTGAGATGGCTCAAGTCTACCAAAAATACCAGGAACTTTTGAAAAGTCAGGGCAAAATTGATTTCGAAGACCAAGTGTGTTTGGTGGTGGATTTTTTTAGACAGCGGCCTACTATTCTTCAAGAGTTCCAGGAAAAATACAAGTATATACTGGTCGACGAATTTCAGGACACAAATTATATCCAGTTCGAGCTTCTCAAGCTCTTGGTTTCCAAGCACCACAATTTAACAGTATGTGGAGATGATGATCAAAGTATTTTCCGTTTCAGAGGTGCTTCTTTAAGCAACATCCTTAATTTCAAGGAAGTTTATCCTAAAGCAAAAGAAATTGTGTTGACCCGAAACTACCGTTCAACTCAATCCATTCTTGATTCAGCTTATAAACTAATAAAGCAGAATAATCCCAATCGCCTGGAGTTTAAATACAAAATTGATAAATATCTTGAGGCTACTTCAGAGAGTGATGAAAAAAGCATTTATCTGCTTCAGTTCGATACCCTTTCTCATGAAGCAGATAAAGTGGCTGAAATCATTTTGGAAAAAATAAAGGAAGGGTATAAATATGGCGATATTGCAATTTTAGTAAGAAGAAATGCAGATGCAGATTCCTTTCTCAGGGCTTTAAACATGAGAGAGATTCCTTTTCGCTTTTCTGGAAGTCGAGGTTTGTATTCTCAGGAAGAGATAAAAATACTTATTTCTTTTATAAAAGCATTAACTGATTTTGAAGACAGCAAAAGCCTCTTTTATCTTGCTCTATCCAGGATTTACCAGATAGACCCTTATGACCTGACAATAATTTCCAATTATGCCCATAAAAAAAATTTATCCTTACATAAAGTTTTCAAGATGATTGCAGACAGGTTAAGCCCTGTAGAAATTTCTCCTTCAAAAGAAGTAACAGTTAAAAAAATATTTGAAGATTTGATGTGTTTTATCCAACTGGGAAGTTCTCAAAATGCAGGAAGGCTTCTCTATTCATTCCTTCAGAAGTCAGGCTATTTGAAGTCCTTAATTCAAGAAGAAAGCCCTCACACAGAGGGAAAAATTAAAAATATTCGTCTTTTCTTTGAGAAGGCTAAAAATTTCTCTGATTTAGCAGAAAATGATTCTATCCATTCCTTTGCTCGATATCTGGATCTTCTTCAGCAGGTAGGGGATAATCCTGCCACAGCAGAGGCAGAGTTGGAGGAAGATGCGGTCAGTGTTCTCACTGTCCATAAAGCCAAAGGTCTGGAGTTTCCAATTGTTTTTATGGTCAGTCTGATAAGAGATAGATTTCCCGGCCGGGTAAGAAGGGAAAAAATACCTGTTCCTAATGAGATAATGAAAGAGAACCTACCAGAAGGAGAGAATTATCTTCAGGAAGAGAGAAGGCTCTTTTATGTAGGAATCACCAGGGCAAAGAAACTTGTCTATTTGACATGGGCAAGGGATTATGGTTTGAAGCGGCTGAAAAAAGTTAGTCCCTTTGTCTTAGAAGCCCTGGAAATTCCTGTGATACCAGAGGAGATCCTTCGCGCCTCTCCTTTAGAAGAGCTGGAAAAGTATGCTTCTTCATCCCATGAACCTAAGGTACTATATTCAGTTAAAAAAGACGGTGTTTTAACCTTGAGTTACTTTCAAGTAGAGGATTATCTAACCTGTTCTCTTAAGTATAAATTCAGGCATATTCTTCGGATTCCTGTTCCACCTAATCATGCTTTAGTCTTTGGCCGAGTACTCCACAACACCATACATTTTTATCTTAGAAGGAAGATGGCTGGAAAAAAGATCTCAGAGGCTGAGCTACTTAAAGCTTATGGAAATTTCTGGATTAATGAAGGTTATTTAAGCCATGAACACGAGGAATTGAGGAAAAAAGCGGGAAGAAAAGCTCTCAGGCTCTTTTACCGAAGGCAAGAAGAATCGAGATATCTTCCTCGATTTATTGAAAAGAATTTCAAGTGGCTGCTCGATTCAATTAAATTCATCGGTCGCTGGGATAGGGTTGATTTTTTGGAAGATGGAGCTGTTGTTATTGATTTTAAGGCAACTGAAGCCAGGGATCAGAAAGAAGCTGATAGAAAAACCAAGGATAGTCTTCAGATGGATTTGTACGCTCTTTCTTTTACCAGGACCCAGGAAGAAAATCTTGCTGAGACACAGCTTTACTTTTTAGAATCAGATATTATCGGTCATGCCCAAAAAGGAGAAAAAGAACTCAAAAGAGCTATAGATAAAATAAAAGAAGCTGAAGGAGGGATACGTAGCCAGGATTTTAAAGCCAAGCCTGACTGGCACAAATGCAGTTACTGTGATTTTAAAACCATTTGCCCCTTTTCCTATGCCTATTAAATAAATGGTATTAACCTGAATTATTCGTAAAAAATGCCGATATCTTTACTTATTTTCAATACTATCGGCTTTTAACATAATTTTTTTGCGAAATCATTAGAATTACTCTGTTTTAAAGATTCTTTTTTATTCTTAATCGGCATTTATTACCTTTTGGGCGAGCTAATTGTGGCAATCTCAGCCTACTTTTCATTTTTATGAGATTACTTCGCCCTCAAGGGCTCGCAATGGGAGGGGGTCAAGTCTTGCATTATGACATTTTACTGTATAAAAGGATTGATTATAGAAAAAATAGTACAAAATGTAATAATGCAAGACTTGACCCCCCTCAATTAAAAATAAAGAAAAAACC
>Ga0114919_10000119_pt1 | contig 49785 bp, 45 predicted proteins | sample BlataG_FD_88682 | JGI IMG/M metagenome (GOLD analysis project Ga0114919, IMG submission 88682) | Deep subsurface microbial communities from Black Sea to uncover new lineages of life (NeLLi) - Black_00105 metaG | ecosystem: Environmental > Aquatic > Marine > Oceanic > Sediment | place: Atlantic... | reverse complement strand
CCCAGCAGGGGCGGAGCGCCAAACTCCCCCAGCACAATGCTCACAAGTAGACGGTCTATTCTATCGGTTGAAAGACGGTGTTGGCAACAGACGTCGGCTGCCATAGCACCGCCATTGACAGCACAGTGGGTCTGTGTTACGTTGAGGCCGCACAAGCAGTGCGGGAGGGCTTGGCTATGAGCTACGAGCGTGAGTTGCTCAAGGGGAATACCGATTGCCTGCTGCTCAGTCTGGTCAACGATAAGCCTACGTACGGTTATCAAATCATAAAGGAGCTGGAGAGAAGGAGTAATGGCTACTTCCGATTCAAAGAAGGAACCCTGTATCCTGCTCTTCACCGAATGGAGAAGGACAAGCTTGTTGAAGGCAAATGGCAAGTGCTACCCAACGGGCAGGAAAGGCGATACTACTACATAACCAAGAAGGGACAGGCGGTACTGTCCTCAAAGCTAACCACGTGGCAGGACTTCTCCACAGCAGTCAGATCTGTCCTACACCACGAGGCAGCCTAGGAACAAAATGTCAAACCAGCTAGGCGACTACTTGAACAGGTTCCAAGGCTCCCTTCAAATCGATTCGGCCATCAAAGGTAGTGCGGCTCAGGAACTGGGCACACATCTCGAGGACAGAAAGCGAGAGCTAGAAGAAAGTGGGCTCAGCGAGGAAGAGGCAAGCAAAGCCGCCATAAAGTCCTTCGGCCCGGTTCAGCTGGTTGCCCGGCAAATCTACAAGGTACACAGTCAAGGCACTTGGCAAGACGCGTTCCTGGCTGCCTTGCCCCATTTGCTGGTGGCTCTGCTGTTCGCTACATACTACTGGCAAAACATCCTCTGCACATCAGCCATAGTGACAGTCGTCACCTGCACAGTGATTTACGGCTGGTTTCACGACAAGCCCCTGTGGCTCTTCCCGTGGTTGGGATATTACCTTTTGCCAGTAATAGTCACCGGCGTCTTGCTGATAAATCTACCCCAGGGCTGGACCTGGCTGGCCGCGGTTCTGTATTTGCCCTTTGCCCTGTTCGTGATCGCATACATAGTGAAGCAGGTTGCGAGTCGTGACTGGCTGTACGTATCGCTGATGCTGGCCCCTCTACCCGTAGCATGCGCGTGGCTCTTGGCCTTAGGCAGAGGCGGGGAGTTCCTGGTCAACGTGCACTCGGCGCAGACGGATTTGAATGTCCCGGGGATAGTCGCCAGCCTCCTGCTTCTCGCCGTGGCGAGCTTCTCATTCATACGGGTGAGGCGACGCTGGTGTAAGGCAGCCATCCTCCTGGTTCCCCTGAGCATGATCTTCCTGGCAACAACTCTGCTGAGTCGAGGGAACATCGGTCTCTGGGGATGGCTGGTACTGATTTCCTCCCTGCTTCTCGTTGCCAGTCCGGCCTGCCTGCAAATCAGGTCGTGACAGTGCCCCGAAAACGCCGGCTCACTCCCGTCCCCACAGACTTGCCTGAGCCCGCTCACCCTTGCTATAGGGCAGACCCAGATGTTCATAGGCAAGCCTGGTAGCTACTCTGCCACGGGGCGTGCGCTCCAGAAACCCCAACTGGAGAAGGTAGGGTTCATAGACACCCATGATGGTATCCGCATCTTCGCTGATGGCAGCAGCGATAGTATCCAAGCCTACCGGTCCGCCATCGAATTTGTCTATTACGGTGCGGAGCACCCGGTGATCTATATCATCCAAACCCACAGAGTCCACTTCGAGCTTCGAAAGCCCCTCCAGCGCCGACTCCTCGGTAATCGTGCCGTTTGCCATGACTTGCGCGTAGTCTCGCAGTCGCTTGAGAAGGCGATTGGCCACACGGGGCGTGCCTCTGGAGCGCTGGGCGATTGGATCTAGAGCTCCGTCCTCCACGGGCACTCTCAGAATAGCGGCAGAACGCCTCAGGATCGTCTTTATGGCTGTTTCATCATAGAAAGCGAGGTGGTACGTAGCTCCGAATCTATCCCTGAGGGGAGGACTCAACAGGGCAGATCTTGTGGTAGCTCCTATAAGGCTGAAATGAGGCAAGTCCAGGCGCAGACTCCTCGCTGCCGGACCCTTCCCAAGAAAGATGTCGAAAACGAAATCCTCCATTGCCGGGTAGAGCTTCTCTTCCACCACGCGGCTCAGCCGATGAACCTCGTCTATGAAAAGAATGTCGCTCTCACGCAAGTTGGTGAGAACAGCCGCCAAATCTCCCGGCCGTTCTATCGCCGGCCCCGAGCTGATCTTGATATTAACACCCATCTCAGCCGCAATGATGTGAGCCAAAGTGGTTTTCCCCAAGCCAGGAGGCCCATGAAGGAGAATGTGGTCCAGCGGTTCGTGTCTCTGTTGAGCGGCGATGATGGCTATTTCCAGGTTGCCTTTGACTTTCTCCTGACCCACGAACTCACCGAGGCGCTTGGGACGAAGGGTTAGCTCAACCCGAGTATCCTCACTGGTTGCTTTGCCAGAAACCATCCGCATACTGCTTCTCCTCCGTATTCTCCCCCCTCACGCTGAGCATGATAGGTGATCCCCTGAGCCTTCACTCAGCTTCCGCCTCACCCTGCGCAGGATCGAATGCCTCAGTCTGCTCAGACTCAAGCTCGTTGCTCTGTTCCGGGCCAAGCGCCGTGAGGATGCCCGGGGCCTCACCTAGTAGCTCGGTTGACTCCTCGGACGGTGGCAGGCCTATTTCCTCCTCCGGTGGCCCACCAAGCTCCTCCACCTTTCTGTGCTCTGTCTTCTCGTCGGTCAATACCCGAGCCGGGATAAGCTTGCCAAGGAGAACGTTCTCCTTGAGGCCGCGAAGCATATCTGTCTTGCCCTTTGTCGTCGCGTCGGTAAGTACCCGGCCCGTCTCTTGGAAAGAGGCAGCGGCCAGCCAGCTTTCCTTGCTCAAACTGGCCCTGGTTATCCCCAGAAGAACCGCCTGAGCTGTCGCCGGATCGCCTCCTTCAGCCAGCACCCGGCCATTAATATCCTCGTAGTCAAGACGATCGATTAGCTCGCCAGGCAGGACCTCTGTATCACCTGAGGATGTGATTTTGACTTTCCGCAGCATCTGAGAAACGATGACGACAACATGCTTATCGTGTATTTTCACTCCTTGAGAGCAATATACCTTCTGTATCTCATCAACCAGGTACTGCTGCGTGGCCTCTTTCCCCATGATGTGCAGTATATCGCGCGGGTTAATCACACCTTCTGTAAGCTGCCGGCCCACTGTGACGAGGTCTCCAGATTTGACCAGCAGTCGCGTGCCGAGTGGAATAGGGTATTCTCTTTGTTCTCTCTCCTCATATCTGACATAGAAACGCCCGCCTTCGATCACAGTCTGACCGGCAACTCTGGCTACTACTGGCTGTTCTTCTGTAATTTGGGGCAGCCGTTCCCCGGTGTCCCCGGAGGCAGCAGGCAGGAATAGAACCGTGCCAACGCTCACCGACTGCCCGTTGTCCACGGCTATCTCCGCCCCCGGCGGTAGCACGTATTCGTCCAGATAGGATTCGGAACTGGTAACCCTGACCACAGTCCCCCCATCTTGGTCAATCACATCAGCAACGCCGCTGATATCAGAGACAATGGCACTGCTCTTTGGTATTCTGGCCTCGAAGAGTTCCTCCACGCGAGGCAAACCACTGGTAATGTCAGTGCCCACGACGCCACCCGTATGGAAAGTGCGCAGCGTGAGTTGAGTGCCCGGCTCGCCAATGCTCTGAGCAGCGATGACACCTACAGCGGTGCCGTGCTTCACCAATGCTCTTCTAGCCAAATCTCTACCGTAGCAGAACTGGCAGATACCAAACCGTGACTGGCAAACAAGGGGCGACCGTACATAGACCCGGTCGATGCCCGACGCCACAATCAGTCTTGCCTTTCCTTCGTCGATTTCCTCATTGCGTTCAACTATGACATCGCCCGTGTGCGGGTCAGTAACCCCGCTCGCCGCCAGATACCCGAGCATTCGCTCACCGAACGGAGGCAAGGGACCACCGCTGAACTCCTTTGATATCCATACTCCATCGGTGGTGCCACAGTCTTCCTCAGTCACAATAGCATCCTGGGCCACGTCCACCAGGCGGCGAGTCAGGTAACCACTGTTCGAGGTCCTCAGGGCAGTGTCAGCCAACCCTTTGCGGGCACCATGGGTGGAGATGAAGTACTCCATCGGTGACAGCCCCTCCTTGAAGCTCGACCTGATAGGAAAGTCTATTATCTTCCCCGAGGGGTCAGTCATCAGCCCACGCATTCCAGCCATTTGCCTCATCTGAGAGATATTACCTTTGGCTCCCGAAGTAGCCATCATGTAGATCGAACCGTGACGATCCAGTGATTGCACTATGTCATCAGTGATATTGTCGGTGCTCTCCATCCAGACCTCAACCGCCTTCTCATACCTCTCATCCTCCGTGATTAAACCACCATCAAGTTGCCTCTCCAGGCGTCGGATCGCCTCGTCGGCTTTCTCCAGGATTGCAGCTTTGCCTGGGGGCTCTTCAATGTCGCTCATAGAGATAGAAATCCCCGATTTCGTGGCATAGTCGAAGCCCAACTGCTTGAGCTTGTCAAGAACCACAGCAGTTACGTCATTGCCCAGCACGCGGATGCATTCAGAGATCAGAAACCTTGTAGCAGCCTTGTCCACCACTTTGTTATGAAAACGAAGCTGTTGAGGCAGAGCATCATTGAACAGAATCCTTCCTACGGTGGTCTTCATACGGTCACCGTTGTCCCGGACCTCAATCTCAGCGCCAAGCTCAACGATGCCGAATTCATAGGCCAGTTTAGCTTCCTCGAAACTGCCGAAGGTCTTTCCCTGCCCTTTGGCCTCGGGCTGGATGATGGTGAGGTAGTAGCAGCCGAGAACCATATCCAAGGTAGGCAGCATCACCGGCTCACCGCTGCTCGGGAGCAGCATATTGCGAGTACTGAGCATGTGCTCTCTGGCTTCTCTTACTGCCATCCTCGACAATGGCACATGCACCGCCATCTGATCGCCGTCAAAATCAGCGTTAAAGGCAGCGCAGACTAGTGGGTGAAGCTGGAACGCATCACCATCAATCAAGACAGGCTCGAAAGCCTGAATGCTCAAGCGGTGAAGCGTAGGGGCGCGATTCAGCAATACGGGACGCTCCTTGACCACATCGGTAAGCAAATCCCAGACCTCGGGTCTGGCCCTCTCCACCTGACGTCGGGCGACTTTCACGTTGCTGGCATAACCTTCCTCCAGAAGCTTGTGCATAACGAAGGGTTTGAACAGCTCCAAGGCCACATGTCGAGGCAACCCACACTGATGGAGCTGGAGTTGCGGCCCAACCACAATGACGGAGCGGCCGCTATAGTCTACCCGCTTACCCAGAAGGTTCTGCCGAAACCGCCCCTGCTTCCCTGACAGCATGGCCGATAGAGATTTGAGGGTGTGATTGTTGCCAGTGGTGACCACTCGCCCTCTTCGCCCATTGTCAATAAGAGCATCAACGGCCTCTTGCAGCATACGTTTCTCATTCCGGATAATGGCTTCAGGCGCACCCAGAGATATGAGGCGCCGGAGACGATTGTTGCGGTTGATAACGCGCCGATAAAGATCGTTAAGGTCACTGATAACGAAACGGCCACCACCCAGCTGAACCACAGGACGAAGCGATGGTGGCAGCACGGGAAGCACGGTAATAATCATCCACTCGGGCTTGTTTCCGCTGAGCCGCAGCGCTTCAACCAACTGCAGTCTCTTGGTGACCTTGCTGTAGCTCTGTCCCGAGGCGGTGCCCACTTTCAGCAGGAGTTGCTGGTGCAGTTCCTCCAGATCGACTTTCTTCAAGACCTCCAGAACAGCCTCAGCCCCCATGCCAACTTCGACAATACCACCATATTTCTCCTTGATCTGCCGGTACTCCTCCTCATGGAGTACATCTAACCGCTTAAGCTTCTTCAGAGCTTGCACCTCTTCAGACTTCTTGACCAGGTCCTCTCCCCCTTGGCCTTCCCCCAAAGCTGCTTCTTCCTCAAGTTGACGGACCTTCTCGTCGCGAGCTTCTTCATTGACCGAAATAACGATATACCGGGCAAAGTATATGACCGACTCCAGATCCCTCGGGGACAGATCGAGAAGAAGCCCAATCCGGCTGGGCACTAACTTGAGAAACCAAATATGGGCAACCGGAGCTGCCAGTTCGATGTGTCCCATTCGTTCTCTGCGCACGCTAGAATGAGCCACTTCAACGCCGCACTTATCGCAGATGACACCCTTGTAGCGTATCTTCTTGTACTTGCCGCAATGGCATTCGTAGTTCTTGGTGGGGCCGAAAATCCTCTCACAAAAGAGCCCATCTCTCTCTGGCTTCAAGGTGCGGTAGTTTATGGTCTCTGCTTTGGTCACCTCACCATGAGACCAGCTCCTGATTTGCTCCGGTGAGGCCAGACTTATCCTGATAGCATTTAGTTCGTCAAACTGTGCCATATCTTTCATAACCTCACTATGATCTCACTCAGAAGGTCCAGCTAGAAGCCAGCTTTGAGCCTGGGCTTGGTATCGGCAAAGAGACTGATCTTCTCCTGTTCTTCATTGAGCAACTCAACGGCGAAACCCATGCTGCGCAATTCCATGAACAACACCTTGCATGCTTCTGGAATGGTAGGACTCTGGATATCCTCGTTCTTGATAATTGACTCGTAGGCTCTAGCCCTGCCCACGAGATCGTCAGATTTCACTGTAAGCATTTCTTGAAGCGTATAAGCTGCCCCGTAGCCTTCCAATGCCCATACCTCCATCTCTCCAAATCGCTGCCCGCCAAACTGGGCTTTCCCTCCCAGAGGCTGCTGCGTTATCAGTGAATACGGGCCAGTAGAACGAGCATGTACCTTGTCTTCCACAAGATGTATCAATTTCATCATATAGACATTACCTACAGTCACCGGTTGGTCAAATGGCTCGCCTGTCTTTCCATCTCGAAGTTCCATCTTGCCGAAAACAGGGGAATAGAGCCTTCGTTCCTTGCAGACATCTCTGGCCTTCTGCTCCAGTTCTCTGTCAGTCAGGTCTCGAGCATTCACACCCAGTTCCTCAAGCCAAAGGCAAAGGGAGGCTCTCTTGGCCTTTCCCCGGCACGCCGGATCCATTATCTCCCCATTCTCAAAGCCACGGTCTGCAAGCCACGCCTCGATCTTCTCTCTGTCAGCTCCTCTGGGGTTCTTCAAGTCAAGGTTAACAGCACCGGCTTTCCAGGCTATCCAGACCCTGCCCAAAGCGTCTTCAATAGCTGTAGCGTCAGCCCCGTCAAAAATGGGGTTAAGAGCTCTGAAACCCAGTATGTAGGCTGCCCATCCCAAGTGAGCTTCCAGGACTTGCCCGAGATTCATGCGGGACGGAACACCAAGAGGATTGAGAATCATATCCACAGGCGTGCCATCGGGCAAGAACGGCATATCCTCTTCAGGCACTACAATTGAAACCACCCCCTTGTTCCCATGTCTGCCTGACATCTTGTCGCCGACTGAGATCTTCCGCTTCTGGGCAACCCATACCCGTACGAGTCTCCTCACCCCAGCCGACAGTTCGTCGCGATTCTCCCGTGAGAAGACCTTGGCATCAATCACCCTTCCGTTTTCCCCCGGCGGCATCTTGAGGGAGCTATCTTTCACATCGCGCATCTTCTCACCGAAAATAGCTCGCAGCAGCTTTTCCTCTGCTGAAGGCTCAGCTTCACCTTTGGGAGTGATCTTTCCCACCAGGATATCACCAGGCCTCACTTCAGCCCCGACCCGCACAATCCCCTCCGCGCTGAGGTTGCTCAGACTCTCCTCGCTCACGTTGGGCATGTCTCTGGTAATTTCTTCGGGCCCGAGTTTGGTCTCACGCTCCTCTACCTCGTATTTCTCAATATGCATGGAAGTGTAGACATCGTCCTTGGCGAGTCTTCTGCTGATGATGATGGCGTCCTCATAGTTATATCCATGCCAGCTCATGAAAGCGCATACGATGTTTTGCCCCAAGGCGAGCTCTCCGTTGTCTATTGAAGAACTGTCCACCAAGACCTGACCTTTCTTGACCTCTTCACCCTTGTCTACGATGGGATACTGATTGATGGTCGTGCCCTGGTTGGTTCTGACAAACTTCGCCAGCTCATGAACGTGCTTCTCCCCTTTCCCATCCTCAATCACGATTCGCGAGCCGGTCACAGAGCTCACCACACCCTCGTCAGCAGCAAATATCGTTTGCCCGCTGTACTTAGCCACCTCTTTCTCCATTCCCGTGGCCACCAACGGAGCATGCGCACGCAGCAGAGGCACTGCTTGGCGCTGCATATTCGAACCCATCAGGGCGCGATTAGCATCGTCATGCTCGAGGAATGGAATAAGAGAGGCAGCCACACTGAATATCTGCTTTGGAGAAACGTCCATGAAGTCCACCCTATCCGCTACTTCCTTGAAGTATCTACTGCCTTTCTTGACCTCGATCCTCTCCTCTCTGAACTCATCCCTGTCATTTAGCCGTACTTTGGCCTGGGCAATGCTATACTGATCCTCTTCATCGGCGGTCAGATCAACAATCTGGCTGGAAACAAAGGGAACCACCTTGATAGTGCGTCCGGGAAGCGAGGCTATCTTTCCCGCCAGCTCTCCATCTATGGCTGTCCCCGCTTTGGCTACCAGGACTCCCTCATCATCGACTATATCTTCTCGCGCCGTTCTTCCCAGCAGTTCCGGCAAAGCATTGGGCACCTCATGGACAACCTTCCGATAGGGGGTTTCCAGAAATCCGAACTTGTTGATTGAAGCGTACGTAGCCAGTGAGCCAATCAAACCGATGTTGGGGCCTTCGGGGGTCTCAATGGGGCAAATCCGCCCATAGTGGGAATGATGCACGTCACGAACTTCAAAGCCAGCCCTCTCTCTGGAGAGCCCGCCGGGACCCATAGCAGAAAGGCGGCGCTTGTGGGTCAGTTCAGCCAGGGGATTGGTTTGATCCATGAACTGAGAAAGCTGTGACCTGCCAAAAAACTCCCTTGTAGCGGCGGTTATGGGACGGATGTTGATCAGGGCAGAGGGAGTCGCCCCTTCAGAGCCAAGGATGCTCATTCGCTCCTTGATGGCTCTTTCCAATCGCAGCAGTCCAATACGGAACTGATTCTGCAACAGAAACCCTACGCCTTGCGCTCGCCTGTTGCCCAGATGGTCAATATCGTCGGGAATCTCTCTGTCATTGTTGAGCAGAATGATGTGACGCACTATCTGCACCAGGTCGTCGGGGGTCAACCCGAGATGCTCCTCAGGAATCTCCACTCCCAGCTTCTTGTTGAGCTTATAGCGCCCAACCTCTCCCAGACTATAGCGCCGGGGATTGAACAAGAAATTGTCCAGCAATGTTTTGGCGCTATTAAGGCTAGGAGGTTCGCCGGAGGACAACTTGCGGTAAATGTCTATTAGAGCTTCATCCTTGTTCCTGATCAAGGGGTCATGCCCTATAGTGGAACGAATATAGGCATGATCAGGCGAATCGTCAACGTCATGGAAGAGATTCAGCAACTGCTCATCGCTCTCAAAACCTACAGCACGCATAAGAGTGGTAGCAGTTATCTTCCGTTTTCCGCTCACCTTGACTGAAATAACGTCACGAGTGGAAGTGTCGAAATCAAGCCAGGCACCCCGTTCGGCAATCAACTTGGCAAAGCCCAATTCCCGTCCGCTTCCAGGATCCCTATCCAGAGTGAAGTAGACCCCCGGAAAGCGAGTTAGCTGACTCACCGCAACTCGCTCCGCCCCGGAGATGATAAAGGTGCCTTTCTCTGTCATCAAAGGAAAGTCGCCGAAGAACAGCTTCTCTTCCTTGATCTCACCCGTCTCCTTGACCAGCAAACGGAACAGGACATGGAGAGGGGAACAGTAGTTCGTGCCGCGCTCAAGGCATTCGGCGATAGAACGTTGAGGCTCGCGAAACTCGTAGTCGGCGAAGTGCAGCTCCAACCTGCTACGAGTATAGTCGTAGATGGGTGACACTTCATCAAGTAGCCTCTTCAGGCCCTCCGTTTGGAACCAGTGAAATGAATCGATCTGGACACGGACGAGGTCAGGCACGTCCACTACTTCGGGCAACCTGGCAAAGGACACCATGGGTTCGCGTTCAGGCCTGGATGACACTACCATAGTCTTTACTCCTCAAGACAGAAGCTGATTCTTTGCTAACAACGCGCAAGTGCTGGGACACATATAGGCGCACAAAGATATGTTTAGAACTGTTTAATGGGGGGGAATGCACCAAGCATAATGCAACTTGTTATTCTAATACCATTGACTTCTTTTGTCAAACGAACTGGCGAATGTACATCTCGCCCCCGTCATATCCTACCCCAAATCATCCTTTGCCGTTCGCCTGAGTTCATACAGCTTGTTGATGGCCTCCAAGGGCGACATGGAATCGATATCGAGTTTGGAGATCTCATCCGCCACCGAGGACTTACTCGGAAAGAGAGGAAGCTGCGGAAGTATTGCCTTGGGGCGGGGACCTCTGCTCTTCTCACTGGCGCGGCTTTCCAGTTCTGCCAGGACCTCCTGTGCACGGTTGATCACCGACCGTGGCAAACCAGCCAGGCGGGCCACGTGGATGCCATAGCTCCTGTCAGCACCTCCTGGAACAATCCTGTGCAAGAAGATGACCTCGTCCCCTCTTTCAGTCACAGCCACATTCAGGTTTTTCACCCTGGGCAAGGTGTTAGCCAGATCTACGAGCTCATGATAGTGAGTGGCGAAAAGGGTCTTGGCGCCAAGCCCGGGATGGTTGTGGATGAATTCAGCCACGGCCCAAGCGATCGATAGACCGTCGTAGGTGCTAGTCCCCCTGCCAATCTCATCCAGGATGATAAGAGAGCGCGCAGTGGCGTTGTGCAGGATATTTGCCGTCTCCGTCATCTCCACCATGAAGGTTGACTGCCCAGCAGCCAGGTCCTCCTGAGCACCAATCCTGGTGAAGATACGATCAACAACACCAATCGTCGCCGATTCAGCAGGAACAAAGCTGCCCACTTGAGCCAAGAGAACGATCAGGGCTACCTGCCTGAGATAGGTCGACTTGCCCGACATGTTGGGCCCGGTAAGGATGATAAACTGAGAGTCCTTGTTGCACAGGTAAGTGTCATTGGGCACAAAGCTATCGCTACCCGTGGTCCTCTCCACCATGGGATGGCGCCCACTCTTGATGTCTATGAAGTCCTCAGTGGTCAACCTGGGCATGACATAGTTGTAGCGCGCTGCCACCTCGGCGAGGCTAGAAACGACATCAACGCGGGCAACGGTTCGAGCTGTAGCCAGGATTTCCTCGCCGGCGGCACTCACCTGCTGACAAACCTGCCGAAAGATGGTGGCCTCCAGATCGGCAAGCTTCTCCTGGCCACTGAGGATGACTGATTCCTGCTCCTTGAGCTCTGGAGTGAAGAACCTCTCAGCCTCAGCCAACGTTTGCTTGCGAATGTAGTCCGGCGGAACCAAGCCGAGGTTGGCTCTGGACACCTCAATGTAGTAGCCGAACACCCTGTTATAGCCCACCTTCAGGGACTTGATCCCCGTGCGTTGCCTTTCCTTCTGCTCAAGGTTGGCCAGGTAACGCTTGGCCTCACTGGAGGTGCGACGAAGCTCATCCAGTTCAGGAGAGAATCCCCCCCTTATCACTCCCCCTTGCTCAATGTCCCCGGGGGCATCGGTAATAGCTCGAGCAATCAGCTCCACAATATCCGGGCAGGGCCTCAGTTCGGCAGTCAGCCAATCTACAGAGGTCACTGCCCGCATCGTCTCCTCTAGTTCGGGTATTTTCTCCAGACTATTGCAGAGCGTTACCAGTTCCCTAGGCGCAGCTCTACCATTCCTGGCTCGGTTGACCAGCCGTTCCAGGTCAGCGATATCCGTCAAGAGCGCAGCAACCCTCTGGCGAGCCAAGGTGTTGTCATAGAACCAGGCAACAGCTTCCTGCCGCTGATTCAGTTCCACTACATCAACCAGGGGATGCCCCATCCAGCTTCTGAGCAACCTGCCCCCCATAGCTGTCCTGGTCAAGTCGATAATGGAGATAAGTGAGTTGGCAGTTCCCTCCTGCCTGCCGGCCTGAAAGATGTCGAGATTGCGACATGTCTGTCCATCCAGAGCCATGAAGGAATCCGTAGAGTAGGTTGCCAGACCGCTTAGCTGCGACAGGGCTTCTTTCTGAGTCTCTGCGACATAGTGCACCAGCGAGCCGGCAGCTCTTACGGCCAAAGGCAATTGGGCACACCCGTAGCCTTCCAGGGTCGCCACGTTGAAGTGCTCCAGTAGAGTCCGTTGGGTCACCTCGAGGTCAAACCAGTAATCGTCAAGTTTGGTCGTGGTGAATGGCAACTGGCGGAGGCCATCAGCATCGTCTGGGACGAGAAGCTCACCCGGTTGAAGGCGCTCTAGCTCAGGGAGCACCCGATCCCGCGGAAGCTGGGTCGTGGCAAACTCGCTTGTCGTAATATCAACAAAGGCAACCCCAGCCCTTTCCCCCTCAACGACTACACTAGCCAGGTAGTTGTTTCTCTTGCCCTCAAGCAGATTGGGCTCCACCACCGTACCGGGAGTGACCACACGAATGACGTCCCTCTCCACCAATCCCTTGCCAGGCGGGCTAAGCTGCTCACAGATGGCCACTTTGTAGCCCCGGTTGATGAGTCTGACCAGATAGTTGTCCAGAGCATGATGAGGTATGCCCGCCATAGGCACCTTATGCCCTTTGCCCATCTCCCGCGCCGTCAGGACGATGTCCAGTTCCCGCGACGCCACCTTGGCATCCTCGTCAAAAGTCTCATAGAAATCACCCAGCCGGAACAAAACGATAGCTTCAGGATGGCTTTGCTTGACTCTTAGATATTGTCGCCTGAGAGGTGTCACCGCCATGGATGCTATTCTACTATAGGGGCCCAATTGAAACGACATAGACCGTCTGCTATGATGCTTCAACCAGAAGATTCGCCTTGATGGAAGAAATCAGCATTCACATCGATCAGGAGTTTGACGACTGCGTTGACCGAGAGCAAGTTATAAGAATAGTCCGAGACGTCCTGAAAGCCGAAGACGTCAGCCCTCAATGCGAAGTCAGTCTGCTTTTCACTACTTCCGAGACGGTACGAAATCTCAATAGAGACTACCGCGGCGTAGATAGCCTCACAGACGTCATTGCCTTTCACATGCTGCCTCAGCAAGAAGCCTCCCCTTCCTTCATCCTCCCCCCAGATGGGCTGGCTCACCTCGGAGAGGTAATCATTTCCTGCCCCCAGGCAATGGAGCAGGCCAGAGAGCAAGGACACTCTATCGGCACAGAACTCGCACTGCTGGTCATTCACGGAATACTCCATCTTCTGGGCTATGACCATGAGCAACCGGAGGAAGAAAGGCAAATGCGGCTGAGGGAGGCGGACCTTTGGGGGAAATGCCTTCACGGATAGTATAATCTGTCGTATGGTGGAGCAGAGGTCGAAGGAAAGGCACACCGTCCTTCCATTCCGTTCAGCGATGTGCCAACTCCACCCCAAATGGGAGCACAGGCGGGATTCAGGCCAGGGTATCCAAAGCAGACAAAGGAGTAGAGGAGGTTAGACATGGCCAAATTCGTAATGCTGACAACCCTTACCGACGAAGGAAGGAAGACTATCAAAGAGCACCCCGAAAGGATAAAAGAGGTCAACCAGGAAGTGGAGGCAATGGGGGCAAAGGTACTCGCCCAGTATGCCCTGCTAGGGCCGTATGACTTCGTGAACGTTCTGGAAGCTCCCGGTAATGAAGCAGTGTCCAAGGTGGCGATGGCGTTGGGTTCAAGGGGTACGCTTCAAACCATGACAATGGCCGCTATGGACATCGATGATTTCATTGCCAGCCTCAAGAAGTAACAGGCCCATCCGGCCGCCGCTTGTGCTCCCGCAACCTACCGTAGACAGCTCCTCCCCGGCTATGGAGCTTGCCCAGGCTGCGTCCAGATGCATATCCTGACAGGCAGGTGCTCAGGCCACGCCGCAGTCACAACCTGACAACCCTGGGATTGACTCGAGACTTCTCGGCGGCAACGATGGTCTCGATCTGTGAAATAACCGCGTCAATTCTGCCCTCGTTGCTTGTTATGACATAGTCGAAGAGGGCCACACTCCCTATCTCTTCTTCAGCCTTCCCTAGCCTCACGGCCAGGTCTGCGTCGGATTCGCTGTGGCGCTGCCTCAGCCGTCTTTCCAGGTATTCCATCGAGGGCGGGGTGAGAAAGATGAACAGCGCCTGAGGTAGAGTCTTCTTAATGGTGGTTGCGCCTTGAACATCCACCTTCACTATCACGTCCGATCCCTTGCCCAGAGACTGGTCTATTTCGGCTCTAGGTACGCCGTAGCAGTTCCCATATACCGTGGCCCATTCCAGAAGTTCGCCATTGTCAATCATGCTCTGGAATTCTCTTTCAGAAACGAAGTGGTAGTCCACTCCGTCTTCCTCCCTCTCGCGGCGGCGCCGAGTGGTTGCAGTAACGACATAATGAAAAGGGCGCCTCAGCTTCTTCATCCTGGTGAGCACGGCATCTTTGCCCACTCCGGAAGGACCAGACAGGACTATGAGCAGAGGATGGGAGGCAAGTGTTTCAACGGACACCTTTTCATTATAGCACGCCTTTCTGTCGTTCCAGCTTCCGCGTAAGCAGGCTTACCCCGAAAAGGAGGAAGACGCTTACGGCAAAACCCACCAGCCCCAAGTCTTCTTTGAGAGGGATATCGAGCCCAGGGATCTTTCCAAGCAGTCCCAGCCCACCACCCCCTATGAGAGCTGCCAGAGCACCGTGCGTGGTCACTCCCAGTCTCTCCTTGTAGAATCCAGCGACTACCGGGGCAACAAGCCCGCAGGTGAAGACGGTATAGGCAAAGAGAAGGGCCGAAATCACTCCTTTCAAGGTTATGGCCAGACCAGCGGCCACAAGGCCCAGTACGACTATGCTGAACCTGGCCAGCAGGAGGGTCCGCCTCTCATCAATAGGCCGAAACCGCTTGAGGATATCCTCGGTCAGGATGACGCTCTGGCTGAGCAGGCAGGTATCTGCCGAGGACATCAGCGCAGCAACCAACGCAACCAGAACCACTATGCCCACGCCTGACGGCAGGGCCTCTCCTATCATCTGTGGGAAGGCTTGCTCCGGGGAGATATCGGGAGCTAGTACCCGGGCGCTCATACCTATGAGAGCGATAACAAAGGCGAACAGGAAAACAAGCAGGCTGGTGACCAGAACTGATCTTTGAGCCGTCCTTCCCTCCCGGGCGCAGAAAATCCTTGTGTACATGTCGGGCCCCACCACGTACGTTGCCCCGACCAGTAGTAGCAAGGATAGGAGCGCCTTCCACCCAAACCCGCTGCTCAGAGGGAAGGAGAAGTAATCTGGAGGAAGAGAAGCCTTCAATCCGCCTAGGCCTCCCACGAGTGGCAGTATGAACGCTAAGGCCACCAGAATCCCCACCAGAAGAATCACCGCCTGTATGGCATCGGTGCGAACGACAGAATACTGCCCTCCCAGGGCAGCGTAGACTACAAGAATCGCCGTGAAGATAAGCATCCAGAAGACGGCCGAACCGGAGGCCAGGACCGATAGCACTCTGCCCGCGGCTACAATCTGTCCTGCTACCACGCCCGTCCAGGCAATGATAATGAGAATGGAGGTTGCCAGACCGGCGCGGCGATCGTACTGCCTTTCCACCAACTCGGGGAGGGTATAGAGAGAAAACCCCCTTATCCTACGGGCCAGAGCCCCCAAGACCAGCAGGCCAAGGCTTCCCACCAGTAGCCACCAAGCACCCGTCAGGCCTCGCTCAAATCCCAGGCCTGCCAAACCTACGGTTGCCGAGCCGCCAATAATGGTGGCCAGGAGAGACCCTGTAATGAGAAACGTCGTCCCGTTCCTGTGAGCAACAAAGAAGCCATCCCGGCTATCCGCCCTCTTTCTACTCCACACCCCTATGCCGATTATGAGCAAGAAGTAGCCAATCAGAATAGACATCGTTCACAAGTGCAGGCAATCCCCGGCAAGGACTCTCCTCAGAGAACCGTCACGACACTTCACAATGAGCGCTCCACTGGTATCAACATCAATGGCTTTCCCTGCTATCTCCTCGCCCAGACTCACTACCGCCACCTCCCTGTCCAGGGTAGCCGAGAGCTCCTTCCATTCCCCTAGCAAGTCCTCCCTCGTCAGCATGCCTTGCTGCCTCTGTATTTCCGCCAGCACCGCACTCAAGACTTCCTTCCTGGAAACTTCCGTCCCCAATTCATCTCTAAGTGAAGTCGCCCGCTGCTGGGAAATGGAGCAATTCACGTTTATACCTATCCCCAGGTTCACAAAATCCACCTCATCCATCTCTGCCTCCATTTCTGCCAGTATGCCGCACACCTTTTTCCCTCCAATCAACACATCGTTGGGCCACTTCAGCTCGGCAGGCAAGCCAAACAGCCGTCTGATCGTCTGGGCCACCGCCACCGAAGCCATCAAGCTAATCCTCGGAGCATAGGCCGGGCTGACCTTTGGCCTCAAGATAACTGTGCAGTAGATCCCTCCCACTGGTGAGGACCACTCCCTCCCAAGCCTGCCTCGCCCACGAGACTGAGATTCAGCAACTACAATTGTTCCCTCTTCCGCTCCTCTCTTTGCCAATCCCTTCGCCACACGCATCGTCGAGTCAACCTCCCAGAAATGACAGATCTTCTGTTCCCAACCAGGGAACTCACAGGGAAGCAGTAAGTCCGGAGCGGAGACGAGATGGTATCCCCTGGACGAAGGCTTAATGACATAGCCGTGCCGCACCAAGTTGCGTATATGCTTCCAAATGCAAACTCTCGAGACACCCAACTCCGCGCTCAACGCCTCGCCGGAAACATAGTCGCCGCTGGCACGGAGAGCCCTTAGTATCTCCCCCTCTGCGTTGTTAACCATGGCTCACATAGGGTTAACCATTCCCCCGCTTTTGTCAAGTCTCTTCTCCGCACCATCACCAAGAAATAGACAAAATGAAGGAAAACGGCTATCCTTACTGGGCTATGGAGATCATCTGGTTAGGACATTCCTGTTTTGTCATCAAAGGGAAGCAGAAAGCCATCATCACTGACCCATATCATCCTGACCTAGCTCCCTCCCTGGATCACCCCGGAGCAGACGTAGTGACCATCAGCCATTTCCATCCCGGTCACAGCTACGTCGAAGGTGTCGCCAACAACCCCAGGCAGATAAAGGGACCGGGGGAATATGAAATCGGAGGCATGTTCATAACCGGCATCGGCACCTTTCATGACAACGACAAAGGCAAACTGAGAGGCAAGAACACTATCTACCTGATAGAGATGGATGGTCTGACCCTGTGCCATCTGGGAGACCTGGGACACGCCCTGCCATCCCAATTGATAGAAGAAATAGGGAACGTGGACGTCCTGTTCTTACCTGCGGGCGAAGTGTCCACCATTAGCATTGATACCGCCGTAGAAACAGTGAGGCAGTTGGAGGCCCGGATAGTAATTCCCATGCACTACAAGAGCGCTTTCGTGAACAAGCAGCTCGAGCCCGTAAGCAAGTTCCTCACCAAGATGGGGGTTCCAGAGCTCGAGTCAAGGCCGAAGCTCTCAATTACTTCATCCTCCCTGCCCGCCAGCACACAGGTTGTGCTTCTTGAGTTCAAGGGACAGAGCGCTTAGGCAGCGTTCTCTCCGTCATCTCGAGCTACAACTCACGCGACGCCCACTGAAGAACGGGCCCGGGATTCCCTCGGGCCCCTTGCTCCCTCAGACTGACGGAGTGGAGAGGTCTTTGACAAGCCTTCCACACCGCCTCTACAATAGGCTCCAACATGAGTCTGCCCGCCGAGCTACACAAATTGCAGCAGCTTGACATAGAACTCGAAAGAAGGCGACAGACCATAGACGAAGTTACCCGTCAGCTCAGCGAAAACGAGGCCCTTGTGGCAGCCGAATCTCAGCTCGCCTCACGAAAGCAGCAGCTCCAAGAGACAGGTAAGAGACAGAAAGACGTAGAGTGGGAACTCAAGGACTTGGAGGAGAAGATCAACAGTATTGACAACAAGCTCTACGGCGGCACAGTCAGGAACCCCAAGGAACTGGTCAACCTCAAACAGGAAGTTGACAGTCTCAAGAAGAAGAGCAGGGCAAAGGAAGACGAGTTGCTGGAACTGATGGGCCAGACGGAAGAACTGCAGGTCAAGGTGGAAGCGGGTTCCAGAGAGTTCCAGGAATTGGAGCAGAAATGGCAGCAGCAGAGACAAGTTTTGACCGCAAGTAAGACAGAAGCCGAGACCGAGCTAGCCGGTTTCACCGATTCGCGCCAGGGGCTGGTACAACGAATCAGCGCAGAGGCCCTCAGCCTTTATAAACACATCAAGGCATCGAAGGGGCAAGCCATAGCCAAGGTAGAACAAGGAAGATGCCAGGGCTGCTATATCACGCTACCTACAGGCCAATGGCAAAGAGCCAGGGCCGGTGAACTGGTTCAATGCAGCAGTTGCAGCAGGATCCTGTACGTGGAATAGCATTTGACTTCCCAGTTCCTCAGTTCTAAACTGGTTCTGGGGCAAGTAGACCGGGTGACCGCCCTATGCTTCAGGCATAGGGAGGAAAGTCCGAGCTCCGCCGAGCAGGGTGCTGGGTAACACCCAGGAGGGGTGACCCTACGGAAAGTGCCACAGAAACATACCGCTCCTCCGATGTGGAACACAAAGGAGGAGTAAGGGTGAAATGGTGAGGCAAGAGCTCACCGGCAGCCGGGTGACCGACTGGCCGGGCAAACCCCACCCGGAGCAAGGCCGAATAGAAGGACGCTTGAGGCGCTCGGCCGATGTCCTTGGGTTGGCCGCATGACTCTGATGGTAACATCAGAGCTAGATGGATGGTCACCGCCCTCCCGCAGGGCACAGAACTCGGCTTACAGGTCTACTTGTCCCATTTGCTCTGGCCGCTACCTGCCGCCGGGCCAACAACAGCCGCCTCAGCGCCTCATCACAATGGAGCCGTAGCCAACTACCAGGGAGAAATCACCGGTTGTCTCCCCGCTCGTGCCGTATTTCAGCAAGCCGGTCCTTTTGGCTCCAGCCTCTCTGGCTGCCACAATCGCTGAGGCCGTGGGTCCATAGCCGCACATTGTGCAACGGAGGGAGCCCAACCGGGCATACATCTCTTCTTCATCGAGGTCAACTATTGCTTCTATGACGGAATTGTCCTTGGCTATGGCCACAGCGTGAGGCTCGTAGTGAGTGAAATCGGTGCTGGCAATGATTACCACGTTGCCGGGGCATCTGGAGATGGCTTTGCCCAGCTCCCGGGCCGTTTCCAAACCCTGATCCAGCATAGCTATGGGCACGATCTTCACGCCCTGATAGAGATGCTGGAGCCAGGGCAATTGCACTTCTATGCTGTGCTCATAGATATGGGCTGTCTCATCCGCCTCAATCGTCCCTCCCAGAAGTCCTTGAGCAAGTACTTTGTCTATCTCCACCTCTCCGAGCGGTGTCTCCCAGGGCTTTTCCACCCACAGGGAAACCGGAGGGCCGTAGCCAGTATGGTTAGGACCGACTATTATCGCCGTATCGAAGACACCATCAACGGCAAGCTCCCTGTAAACGTAGGCTGCCACCGGGCCTGAGGCCTGATAGCCAGCATGGGGCGCAATGACCGCCACAATTTCCCTGGGACCCTGTTGATCCACCTGTGGCACGGCCCCCGGGCCAAGCTGATGCTCATAGCACCATTCGATCTGCCTTCTAAGCTCCTCGGGATTCCCGGCATAGAAACTGCCGGCGACCACAGGCCTCCTCGCCTTCATCAGACTAATCTCTGGCTTTCTCTGGCCGCGCTTCGGCTTCTTCCTCTCCCGCCTCGGGTTCTCCCTGCCCGGGCGTGGCTTCTTCGTCCCCCGCGGCGGGCTTTTCCCGCGCCTCCCTTGTCTGGTCACGCACCCAGCGGTGGATTTCGTCCAGCGCCGGCGGGAAAACGCTGAACACTTCTATATCACCGGGGAATTGCAGTCTATGCCCTTCCCTGATAAACAGAAGCCCGGCCTCCTCATCGTGAAGCGTCTCACCGATTCTCTTCGCCATGAATTCATATCGCTTGCTCGAAGCCTCACCGTAGAACTCAAACACCTTGCCGGCTACTTTCTGGCTCATGAAGCCGAGCAACATACACCTCTCCCAATCCATGGTCTCTTCAAGGAGTTCCTTATCCTCAATAGCCTCAAACACAGCTCCGTTGTCACACTTGCCCTTGACGATTTCATAGCTGCCCGGATTTGCTCGCTTCACTACTTCCACAGCATCTTCGCCGGACTGGGAAATGGACTCATGATAAATCCAGTTGACCTTCCCGATCTTTCCCTCCAGCTTGGCCAACTGGTCTGCTACCTGCTGCCAGTAACGGTCACACTTCTCCTTATATTCCGGCGGAGCGTCATCGCTCAGATATACGAGCGGCACAAGATAGATCTTCTTGCCCTCTCTGAAGCTCTCCGCAGGAGGCTTCTCTATTCTCCCCAGTTGCTCTCCCATCTCTATCCGCCTGCTTCCTCCTCCTGGCCCCAGCTCCGCATCATCTCCTTGATCTGCTTGGCCAGCCTCGGATCATCCTTGAGGCGCTGCGTAAATATGGGGCAACTCTGCAGAATCATGTTCTGGCTCATCGACGCTATGCTTTCCAGCACCTTTTCCATCTCAGTTCGGGCCGGTTCAGCGAGGTTTGCTCCCTGCATCATCATCCTGAAGTGCGCAATGTCCTCAGTGCTCACCTGCATCGGAGTCACGCAGTTCTTGTACCAGGGACACTGCTTGCATGTGACGACCGCCCCGGCTTCCTCCAGAATATCGCCCATTTGTCTGTTTCCCCCCTTCAGGTAGATTCTATCAGCTTTTGGTGACCAGACATAAGTCCAGCACGTCAGCCAGACGGCGACAGGGCACCAAAGCGGCGCTGGCGTTTCTTGTAGGCCGCGAGAGCCTTGTCAATCTCACTACGATCAAAGTCAGGCCAAAGAACAGGGGCAAAGTAGAGCTCGGCGTAGGCTGCCTGCCAGAGGAGAAAGTTGCTCAGCCTCATTTCACCACCAGTGCGAATGACAAGGTCGGGGTCAGGAACCTCCGAGGTATAGAGGTAGCGGCTGAAGAGAGCTTCGTCCACATCGGAAGCTTTGATGCCGTCCCTGACCAAACGACGCACTGCTTCCACCATTTCGCCCCTGGCCCCGTAGTTTAAGGCAAGGCCAAAAACCATCGCCTCGCCGTTCCTGGTCAAGTCAACTGCTTGGCCTACTCCACCTCTCAACCCGGACGGAAGCCCATCAAGCTTGCCCAGGTGGCGAATCCTGATTCCTTTCTCCCGAGCAAACTCGATTTCCTCGGCGAGCCACTCCTCCAGGATTTGGAAAATCCCCTCCACTTCTTCACGGGGCCGCCTCCAGTTCTCTGTAGAGAAAAGGTACAGGGTGACATACTTTATCCCGTAGTTGAGCAGAATCTCCACCACACGGTGAGCATTGGCCAGGCCTTCCCGATGACCGGACAAGCGAGGCAAGCCACGCCGCTCCGCCCATCTGCCATTGCCATCCATGATAAGGCCAACATGACGGGGAGAGGCGTCTTCGCTGCCGTTGCTCACATTACTACTATAGCTGCATCCACCATTATCATCAAGCACCCTACACCCCTTCCTGCGATTTACAAAGCTGGTTTTCTGGGTTAAAATGGCTATGATTCAGGGCGGTTAGCTCAGTGGTTAGAGCGCTTGCTTCACACGCAAGAGGCCAGTGGTTCAAGTCCACTACTGCCCACCATAAAGGGGAGGTGAAAGATGGCATCTGAAAGCGGTGATAGAGGCGGTTTGCTGAGCGCTGGCGGGATCCTGAGCATAATAGTGGGTGCATTCGAGATAATCGGCGGAGCACTGGTGGCAACCTTGCTGCTGCTCGGACTCCCACTGTGGCATCCGGACTTCCCATTTGCCCCCGGATTCGGAGGCGGCTTTCCCTTTGGCTCAAACCTGACCGTCGTGGTCATCCTGGCAATCGTGGTCGCCGTGCTGGGCATAATAGCCATAGTGGGTGGCGTCTCAGCCATAAGAAGAGGAAGCTACGGCCTCTCCCTTCTGGGAGCCGTTTGTGCTCTCATCCCCGTCAATATCCTGGGCCTGTTGGCTGTCATCTTCGTATCACTGGGAAGAGGAGAGTTCGGGGGCGAGGAATATTAGGCACGCCGAAGTGGCGGAATGGCAGACGCGCTACGTTCAGGGCGTAGTGTCCGTACGGACGTGAGGGTTCAAATCCCTCCTTCGGCACCACCCGGCACATTAGAGTATGCGCCTGTAGCTCAGCTGGATAGAGCGCAGCCCTGCGGAGGCTGAGGCCGCGGGTTCAAATCCCGCCAGGCGTACCATCCAATTCAGCTAAGGCGAAGCTGGGGAGGCCATCCCAGCACCATCTCTTGTCGAGCGAGGGGCAACTCCAGGGACACCCTCCCAACACCACCCCCTATCTGGCGAGGGACGGGCGGTTAGCTCAGCGGTGAGAGCACCTGTTTTACACGCAGGGGGTCAGTGGTTCAAATCCACTACCGCCCACCACACGAAGGGGAAAATGCCCTGAGACCTCCTGTCTGTAGGAAAATGGCGGGTCCGCACGAATGAAGAGGCGAACAACTCAGCTAGTGCCAATGGACGAGTGGTGATGAAGGCGAGCCGATCAGGTTCCCAGAGCAAAGTAGTAACCACCAGTTGCTACTACGCCTGCGGCGGCCGCTGTCTCCTGAAAGTCCACGTTGGCGACGGCAGAATCACCCGAATCGGCACTGACGAAAGGCCGATGCCCAGCCTGAAGGCCTGTCCCAGAGGACTGGCGCAGAAGGAAGTCGTGTATGCAGCAGACCGCCTCAAGCAGCCTAAGAAAGAAAAAACGGGGGCAGCCCTTCAGTTTCCACGCTTGCCAGGCAACCGACCCCGACAATGGCGGCGTAGGCCTCCGCCGCAACCTGCACTCAAAGCCGCCGGCTACGCTCAACTCACAGCCGATCTCGACTCACCGATCAGGCTTCTTCAGCTTTGTGCGGATCTCAAGCTCTCTCTGCCTCAGCGCATCGAGTTGCCTGGCAACCTCCCCGGCTTCAGCCATTGACTCCCTGGTTGTGACAAAGCTCGCCCCTTGCCTGCCCCCTCGGAGACCCGTGGGAGGTCTCCGCAGTCTCTTCAGCTTCTTCTCAGCCCTGGCCGTCTTGACTGCCAGGTCAGCGAGTTCCTCTCTTAGCTCTTTATCCCTCTGCATGGACACCTCCCTGTACCATTGTCCTCAGCTTGTCCCGACCACATCAATGCGGCCAAAGTATTCTCAGCCAAAGGCGAGAATGGATTTCGCCAGTGCTATTCTATTACAGACCGAAGACGATAGAAAACGCAGGACCTGAGGTCACCCTCCTCCAGGTGGTGGCTCACACCCATTATGTCCCAGAGAGCATTGCTGTCAGAGCGGACCATGAACGGAAAACAAGGCTGAGGGCTTCTAAGAAGCCCTCAGCCTCTCCGTATTCACTTCCCCACTGGCACTCTTCCCACTTCGGTCGTGGCTAGCGCCAGCTGTCAGATCTACTGCCTCTTCTCATAGCAGTAGAGAACCACCCCAGCCGGAGTGACCCCACATCTTATGGGCTGCCCACCGCAGTAGCCATACCCGAGCGTCTTGGCGTCCGCCGGGGTCATACAGACACACCCACGGGGACATTGCCCCTGAGATGGCTTCTGGTAGCAGTAGAGTGTCTGGCCCGTGGTGGCATCCTTTCCGCACTCCATTCGCTCAAAGCCACACAGGATGTACCCTTCCAGCCTAGCCTTCTCCGGCGTGGTGCAGAAACATGCGTCAGGACATTCCTCTTCTTGCGGGCCTCTCTCGTAGCAATACCACTCTTGGCCGCTGGCATCGATTCCGCACAGGGTCTTTGTGCGACCGCAGAGGACATAACCCAACTCTTCCGCCATGTCCGGTGTGGTGCACACACACGCGTCGGGGCACTGCTGGTGAGGAACCCTCTGATAGCAGTACTGAACCTGGCCGGCGGCATCCTTGCCGCACTCTATCTTCTTCCCACCGCACAAGAAGAGCCCCGCCTCCGTCGCCTTCTCCGGCGTGGTGCAGAAGCACCCGTCAGGACATTGCTCTTCAGGAGCCCTCTCGTAGCAGAGCAGATCCTGGCCATCGGCATCGGTCCCGCACTTTATCCGCTGCCCGCCGCAGAGGACATACCCCAGCTCTTTCGCTTTCGCCGGCGTGGTGCAGAAGCACGCGTCCGGACATTCCTCCTGAGGAGCCCTCTGATAACAGAGCAGGTCTCGACCGTCGGCATCGGTCCCGCACTTGATCTTATCCTCGCCGCAGAGGACATAGCCGTACTCTGCCGCCTTCTCCGGCGACGTGCAGAAACAGCCTTGAGGACACCCAGCATCCTGGGAGCCCCTCTCCCAGCAGTACATTAGCTCTCCGGTTTCCTTGTCAATGCCGCATTCCGTTGCCACCTCGGCACACAGCTCGAGTCCATGTTCCGTTGCCTCAGTCCTCGTCAAGCAGACGCACCCTTGAGGGCAGGGGGCTTCCTGAGGAGGAGGAGCATAAGGAAGCGTGCCGCGCGTGCTGGGCGACAGGTACTCGACATCGAGGCTAAAGCCCACGGTAGTGCTGGCGGAATAGACCGCCACCACATCCAGAGGAGCGGTAGAGTAAATGACCACAAAACCCGTGATAAACCGAATCATCGAACTCACGGGGGTGAGCGAAGACAGCCGGGATATGTCGTCCGTACTCAGAGATGCCGCAGACCGTAGTGCTTCCTCATCCCGTGTGGGATAGAGGAGTTGCCAGATATCGACACAATCGATGTCAATTGCCTCATCTGGCTCCAGTTTGACTCTGCGGAACCTGGAGATCGTGCCGCGGGGTTCGTCCTCCCGCAAAGCTATCACCGCCTTCTTGTAAAGATAGATAGCGGCATCATTGGGGTTATGCACATTGATAGCGGTGGAATATGAGCCGCGCTGGACACCCTGCCGTCCAAACGACGGGCCGCAGAGGAACTTGGCCGAATACACAATCAGCTTCTCTGCTTCGGGCGGGCGCTGGATTTCAGGGGGAGGGGGAGGCACGGGCGTTGTTTCTACGGTCCTCTCCTCTATAGCTATGAGTTTCTCTATTTTCGCCCGTAGCCTCACCAGTTCATCGTACAGAGGGTTCGCTGCTCCCGTGGCTGCCGCGGCGGTGGTCACGTTGGTGGGAGCCAGAGGTATGTAGTTGATCAGATCTTCGAGCTTTCCGGCTATCACATACTTGTACTTGAGAGCCCTCTCCGCTTCACCCGCATCCATCAGCTTTCTGAGCTCATTGACCATGTCCTCGATTTCGTCGATCCGGTCAGGGACATCGCTGTCCTGTGAAGAGCCGAAAAGCTGAAAGCCACCCCCACCGACCAAGTCCTTGGCGTATTTCAGCTCGTCCAGAATCTCGTTCAGCAGCGCCAGTTCCTCCTCCGTTATGGCAGGAGAAGCCCTGTCCGCTTGCGGTGGTGGGGACGACCCGGCGGTAACCGGGTCAGAGGGAATGACCACTGCACCTGCCACCAGCAACAAGGACACAAACACAAAGACTGCCTTTCTCATGATTCACCTCCTTTCAACATCCACATAATGGAGCCTGTTCTCTTGGCCGAGGACTCAGAAATTGTCCTCTAGCAGAAGCACACATAGTATTCACATCATCTTTGAATGTCAAATACGGACTACTGAATAGGGCTGCATCGGGGAAACGCCCCAGCGGGCTCCCATGGCAGCCCGGCCCGCATCACACCCACCAGCCCCGCGGCTCGAATCCGCAATCGCCCTCTACACAGAAGCAATAATCGCTATTATGCCCACCATGATGAGGTAGATTCCCACCAAATAGTTGAGGATTTTGGGGAAGACCATGACTATGATGCCGAAAATCAAGCTGGCTATCCCCACAAGTAGACCGAAACCACCTTGGACGACCGGCATGGCTATCACCTCCTATCCCCTGGCTACGGAATTGTGGCACAAACAAATCAATCCCTCAACAGTGCTTGGCTCGAAGAAAACGCCCGCTGGTGAGGAAAGGTGCCATGCTACCCGCAACACTCCGACACAAAAGCCACCGCTCCCAGCAAGCCTGAGTCGTCTCCCAGCAGGGCTGGCCTGATTTCGACATCATGGGTCAGGGTGACGTAAGCTCTTTCCTTGACCAGGCTTCTTGCCGGCTGGAGCAACAAGTCGCCCATCTTGGCCACACCGCCGCCCACCAGTATCAGTTCCGGATCGAATATGTTGACCAGGTTGGCCAGACCTACCCCAAAATAGTAGGCCAGCCGGGAGATGAGATGCCTGGCCAACCTGTCTCCCTTCTGGGCCGCCTCGAAGACAACGCTGGCGTCAATCCTGCTCGAATCGCCACCAACGAGCTCGGCAATGGACGTATCGGCGCCCTGCTCGATTTCCTTCCTTGCCTCCCTGGCCAAAGCCGTGCCGGAGGCCAGGGCTTCCCAGCAGCCGGTATTGCCGCAATTGCACACTGGCCCATCCGCATGTATGGTCATATGTCCCGCCTCGCCTGCAAAACCGTGAGCCCCAGAATAGAGTCTCCCATCGGTGATGATGCCGGCGCCAATCCCCGTGCTCACGGTGATATAGATGAGGTTGGCAACCTTCTTCCTCAGGCCAAAACGCCACTCTCCCAGTGCAGCCAGAGTAGCATCATTGCCCATGCAGGTAGGAACACCGAACCCCTGCTGAATCACAGCTTTCAATGGCACCTCGATCCAGCCCGGAATGTTGGGGGTGAACACAACCTGGCCCTCGTCGCTGTCTATGAGGCCGGCCGCGGCCACGCCTATGCCCAGGAGTTGAGACGGGCTAACCCTGCCCGAAGATATGGTGTCCCCGATAGTCCGCAGTATGCTGTCGGTTATCGCCTCAGGACCGGCTCCCACCGGGGTAGAGCTATGTCCACGAGTGAGTATGTCCCCCTGTCCGGTGACAAGGGCGGTCGCGATCTTTGTGCCGCCTATGTCTACCGCCAGGATAAGCTTGTGGCTCTCGTCCGATGACACAGTCAGGCCTTCATACTACTTGTCGCCGAGGCGGCTTGTCAATATGACAGGCAAGCAGTTAAAATGCGAGTGGAATGATCGGATTCGAGGAGATCAGGAAGCTCTCCCACAAGTCGGTATCCCGGATAGTGCTCCTGGTACTCGACGGCCTGGGTGGCTTGCCTCATCCAGAGACCGGCAGGACGGAACTGGAATCAGCCCGGAAGCCAAACCTGGATCGAGTAGCCAGGGAGTCGATTTGCGGCCTCACAGACCAGGTCAGTCCAGGGATCACGCCAGGAAGTGCACCGGGGCACCTGGCGATCTTCGGCTACGATCCGGTCAAATACAGCGTGGGGCGCGGGATCATAGCCGCTCTGGGAATTGACCTGAAGCTAGGCCCGGGAGACATCGCAGCCAGAGGCAATTTCTGCACCGTTGGCGGCGATGGTACCATCACCGATAGAAGGGCAGGACGGATAAGCACCGAGACAAACGCAGAACTGTGTCAGCTACTCAACGAGAACATTGTCGTCAGTGGGGCTGAACTCCGGGCCACACCGGTCAAGGAACACCGGTTTGTGCTTCTGCTGCGAGGAGAAGGCCTATCGGCAGAACTGGCGGACTCCGACCCTCAGCAGGTAGGGCTGGCTCCCAAGAGAATAGAGGCCCTATCAACATCGGCACGAAGAACGGCGGCAATCGCCAACGAGTTCCTGTCAGAAGCCAGGACTCTGCTGCAAGGCAGGATTCCAGCCAACATGGTGCTTCTGCGCGGGTTCTCCCAGCACCCAGACATCCCATCCATTCCCGACATCTACAAGCTGAACCCGGCAGCCATCGCCATATACCCTATGTACCGAGGCCTGGCCAGGCTACTGGGAATGCGCCTTCTGCCCGCAGGCGAGGACATAACTCAACAGCTAGAAACCTTGCACCGTCACTACGAGGAGTACGATTTCTTCTTCATCCACCACAAGAGCACCGATTCCAGGGGGGAAGATGGCGACTTCGAGGCAAAGGTGCATGCGATCGAGGAAGTCGACGATGCTCTTCCTCAGCTGCTCAACGTGAACCCGGACGTCCTTCTGATCACCGGAGACCATTCTACGCCGGCAACTCTGGCCAGCCATAGCTGGCATCCAGTTCCCTTCATGCTGAGGGGCAAGTGGTGCCGCCCCGATCCGGTAACCGAGTTCTCAGAGCGAGCCTGCATCAGCGGTGGTCTGGGACGCTTCCCGGCAGTGGATATTATGACGCTGGCCATGGCCAACGCCCTGAAGCTGGACAAGTTCGGTGCCTAGCTTTCCTCTCTGGACTGCGTTGCTTCTCCCAGACCTTCCTGTTCCAGTGTCTCCATAAGACGGGCGGCCCTGGGATAGCCGATTCGAAGGCGCCGCTGCAAGAAAGACGTGGATATATGCCTGTGCTCCTGCGCCAGGTGCCTCGCCTCATCCAGAAGAGGATCGGTGACTGAAGCTATCCTTTGACCGGAGCCAATGGGCTTGGCCAGCTCGTCAAAGTCAATGGAGCTTGGCTGCAGCTCGCGCTGACTTCCCCAGAAATGCACCAGCCTTTCAATCTCAACGTCGGAGACGAAGGCTCCCTGAAGCCGTTTCGGCCTGCCGGCTTCGCTGGGCATATACAGCATGTCGCCCCTGCCCAGCAGCTTTTCGGCACCTACTGTATCCAGGATGGTTCGGGAGTCAACCTGAGAGGTGACAGCGAAGCTAATGCGGCTGGGGAAGTTGGCTTTTATCAGGCCGGTAACGACATCCACCGAGGGACGCTGGGTAGCCACGATAAGATGAATGCCGGTAGCCCGCGCCAGCTGGGCCAACCGGCACAGGGCATGCTCCACCTCGTCAAAGGCTGCCATCATCAAGTCAGCCAGTTCGTCGATAACGAGCACCAGATACGCCATCCCTTCTCCCGGCGCGCGGTCCTTGTTGTAACCCTCGATGTTGCGCACTCCGGCTTCAGCGAACCGGTGATACCTCCTATCCATTTCCTGGTCGAGCCACCGGAGAACCTTCACGGCCCTATCAGCGTCCACTACCACAGGGGTAGCCAGGTGAGGCAAGCCATTGAAAGCCACCAGTTCTACCCTCTTGGGATCAACCATAATAAGTCTGACATCGTCAGGGCTATTGTGCACCAGCAAGCAACAGATGACAGAGTCAAGACATACAGTTTTTCCGCTGCCGGTAGCGCCGGCGACGAGCAGGTGAGGCATCCTGGCCAGATCAGCAGCCACGGCCTCACCACCAGCACCTTTGCCCAGAGCTATAGCTATCTTTGATCTGGCTTTCAGCTTCTGGAAGGCGGCCGTCTCTATCACGCTGCGAATGGCAACCGACCCGAAAGCCGTATTGGGTACCTCAATGCCCACCAGCGACTTGCCCGGCACGGGGGCTTCGATCCTGATACTGGGGGCAGCGAGGGCCAGAGCCAGGTCATTGGCCAGAGAGGCAATGCGCTCCACCCTGATCCTGATCCTCGACACTTCTTCCAGGCGCTCCTGTCCTCTTTCCAGCACCTTCCTGTACTTTCGGTCCCACCCGGGTTCAACGCCGAATTGGGTCACGGTGGGGCCGATGTTCATCTCGACAACCTTGGCGTCCACACCGTAGCTCCCCAGGGACTCCTCGATGAGCCTGGCACGCTTCTCAACGTCTTCCTTATTCAGCTCCAGCTCGGTCGGCATATCCAGGATGTCAATCGGTGGAAGCTGCCAACCACCGGCAGTGAGAATAGGCTCACGACGGGACTGCCATGGCGTGGCCTCCCCACGCTCAGGTGCCGGGCTCTCGACGGCCGCAGAGGGAGCTGGCACAGGCTTGGTAGGGATCAGCCCGGCAAGGCCAGACCTCTCCCTGGCAGGAGCGATTTCAGGCAGAGGCGGTTGAGGAGAGACGCTTCTGGTGGGAGCAGTCTCAGCACGAGGCTGAGGAATCCTGACAACAGCACGCCGACCGCCCCTGAGGGCAGCCCCCAGGCTGCGCCAGAACTTGCGTGGAGTCACGAAAATGAGACCCAGGAGAGCCAGCCCGGCTACTCTCAGGCCTCCGACGAGGTCCACCGCCCCCGCTATGCTCTGACCAAACCTGCCCCCCAGGCTCACTTCCCACAGAATGCTCCCCCTGGGCGAGAAGAAGGAAAGAGTCCCCCACAAAGCCAAGGCCAAGAGCGCCCCTCCCAGAAACCAGTTCCAGCGCCTTATCAGGACAGAGAACCCTCGCCATACCACCCAGATGAGGACGCCCAGGGCAACAGCCAGTATGATGAGTCCCGCGCCGCACCACTCCAGGCTGCCTCCCCAGGCAGCAGCGCCCATTTCCACCAAGGGGGATGCAAAGAAATACAGCAAGCCGACGGTAGCGAAAACCAGCAGGACTCTTCGTAGCACGGGCGAAGCGAGAAAAGCCAGCAGCCGGCTTCGCCTCGGCGGTCCTTTCACCTGCCTCCGTTTTGCCCCGGATCTCGGCTTGCGTCTCGGCCTGGGCACAGGACTACGCTCCCCTTAGCTTGCCCCCCACCTCCACAATTGAGAGAACGATAACAGGGCGGCGATGTGTCTCTTCGTACAGGAACCTCCTCAAGGAGTTCCTCGCTCTGGCTTCGATCTGGCCACGCTCAGGGGAGCGCTTTCCACCATCGCTCAGAGCAGCCATCACCACGTCTTGGCTCTTCCCTATCAGTGCCTGATTTTCACCAAGGTCAACAAAACCGCGCGTTGCGACTTGAGGCCTGCCCAGCAACCTGCCCGTCCTCACATCCACAGCCAGCGTAACCATGACAATCCCATCGCGTGAAAGCAATCTGCGGTCACGAATCATATTGTTGTCCAGTTCACTGGTAAGCGGCCCGTTAACCACGACGTCTCCCGCCGGAACCCTGCCAACTACTCTTCCCTTCCTGTGTCCCAGTTCAAGTATGTCTCCGTTGTCAAGGATAAAGATGTTCTCCCTGGGCACGCCCAGGCTCTCGGCCAGCCTGGCATGCAGGATTAAATGGCGATACTCCCCGTGAATAGGGATGAAGAACTTGGGCTTGACCAGCTTGAGCATGAGCTTTAGCTCTTCCTGGCTGCCATGGCCGTGGACATGAACCTGGGACGTTCTTCCGTAGATGACGTCGGCTCCCTGTCGGAAGAGGCTATCGATTGTCTTGCTGACCAGGGCTTCGTTGCCAGGTATGGGAGTAGCCGACATCACCACTGTATCGCCGGGCACGATCTGTACCTGACCATGGTCCCGATTGGCCATGCGTACCAGGGCGGAGGTAGGTTCTCCCTGGCTTCCTGTGGCCAGAATGACCACCCGGCCGGGAGGCAGACTGTTGAGTTCGCCGACATTGCGTAGCGTGTCGGGAGGGACTGTAAGATAGCCTGTTTCCGTGGCCACTCTCACGCTCTCCTGCATGCTGCGGCCGGTAACAAAGACGCAGCGGTTGTACCTGACGGCAACATCTATGACCTGCTGGAGGCGAGCGATGAGAGAGGAAAACGTGGCCACGATCACCCTGCCCGAGGCCCTGGAGACAATGTGCTCCAGCGCATCGCTGACCACCATCTCACTAGGGGTATACCCGGGAAGCTCAACATAGGTGGAGTCAGAAAGCAGAAGCAAGACCTCCTCCGCCCCAGCTGAGCCAGCCGGTGCAAATCGGTCGGCTGCCCGATCACCGGAGTATGGTCGATCTTGAAATCGCCACTGTGCACTATGGTGCCCACAGGGGTTTGAATGATCAGGCCCATGGAATCGGGTATGCTGTGGCAAACGGGGAAGAACTCTATGGACATGCTGCCCAGCGTGATCCTGCTGCCGGCACGAACGATGTTCAGCTTCGGCTTGTTCTTCACTCCGCGCTGCTTGAGCTCAGCGGATATAAACTTTCCGCTGAACCTGCTGGTGTAAATGGGAAGATCAAGGCGAGGCAGGACATAGGGCAGGGCCCCGATATGATCCTGATGTGCGTGGGTGATAATGATGCCCTTTATGTTTCGCTGTTTCTCCAGAAGATAGCTTATGTCAGGGATTAGTAGGTCGACTCCCAGCATCTCTTCGCTGGGGAACATGAGACCGGCGTCAATGACAACGATATCGCTGCCGCACTCCAGAGCCATCATGTTCTTGCCGATCTCGCCCAGCCCACCCAGGGGAATTATCCTCAGCCTCTTGCCGCCCGACGCATCGCCCTGAATGTCAGCCACGGGGTCCGTCCTCCCCCTTGCACCTGACCTGCCTCGGGGCCGAGGCGGCTTTTCACCACTCGGTCGTTCCGTCTGGAGCCTTGGCGCATCGGGACGATAAGAGGTGGAGTCTTCAGGGTGAGGATGACGGTTGGAGTTGCTAAATAACATCTTCAATTCGGTTGCGCTGGCATCGTGTCAGGCTAGAACAAGCTTAGCTGTTGGGACTCCTCTGCGGATTCAGCCACCTTCTCACTTTGAGCCAGTATTCCTGGGATCCGAAGCATGTCAGCCTCGATAGTCCCGCGCAGGCTGGCCTGGTGAAGGGCAGCGGCGGGATGATACATAGGGTAGCAGATGACATCTCCTATCTTTCGTGCCTTCCCGTGGATCTTGCCTATGCTCTCGTTGGGGAAGTATCTGGCCAGAGAGTAACGCCCCAGGGTGACGATCACCTTGGGCTGAATCACTTCTATCTGGCGGTCGAGCCACCTGCGACAAGCTTGTATCTCACTGGACAGGGGATCTCGATTTCCCTGAGGGCGGCACTTGATCACATTGGCAATGTAGACCTGCCTTCGAGACAGGCCAATCGAAGCCAGTAGTTCGTCCAGGAACGCTCCTGCCGGCCCGACAAAGGGACGCCCCTGCTGGTCTTCGTGCCACCCTGGTGCCTCACCGATGAAAAGCAGATCAGCATCCTCCGGTCCTTCGCCAGGCACTACATTGGCACGATATCTGGCCAGTCCACAGTCCTGGCACTTGGAGATCTTTCCATAGAGCTCAGTGAGAGCCGACATCTGAGCCGATAATAGCATGCCCAGCTTTGACGGTCAATTTGTGCCGAAGTTCTCCCCACTCCCACCCCCATCCTCATCATCCTCTTCCTCTTCCTCTTCCCGTTCCTCCTCTTGCTCCCAGATAGGTTCAGTGAAACGATCAATGAACGCCGCCGTAGCCTGCTTCGCCATCATCTCCATCTCGTCTTCCGATCGCCTGGCCAAGCTGCTGAGTTCAGTCAGGTCGATCTCGATTCCCAGCATCTTGCTCAACACCCTGAGCACAGCTAGAGAGGCTCCAGGATTGGCCATTTGTGTGGCATAGCTTGGCACCTCGCCCAGCAGACAAACGCCCTCGATATCACGCTCCTTGGCCATTCCCAGTACCAGCCCGTTTAACCCCGCAATGCGCACGTCGCCTTTGAGAACGACATCGTATCGGGATATGTCGCTGAGCAGTTCCCTCTTGGTCACCACACCCCAGACGCTTGATTTCTCGCTATAATGCATCCGCGTAATGGCGGCGGCACAACTGTATATCCTTTTCACCTTGAACCTCCTGGCCACATCCAGAACGCAATTCACCATCTCATATCCCTTGGAAGCAGGCTGTTCCTCGCCGATGAAGAGGAGCAGCTCCCTGCCGGCCTCCTTGCCCCGCCAATAGTAGAGCTTGCTCTCGGGAAAGCGAGGTTTCTCCACAACATTATCTTCCACCATAACACCCACAGGCTCAAAGAAATTCACTGGGTTGATCTCACCGATTTCCACCGCCCCCAGCTTGTCCTTCAAATACCTTGCTACAATCAAAGAGACGTTGCCAATCCCTGGCCAAGAAGCCAGCATGGAAGCGCTCCTGGGACGCGGATACCTGTAGAGCCTAAAGAGATTGTCCCGCTTCCTGCTCGCAGCCTGCATTCCTCACCTCCTATCACTGCGCCGACACTGACAAGGAAGGACACCATAAACAGGGACACCGCGTAACTCCATCAACCCACCGCGCCTCACTCCCCACAGCAAGGGATTGCCTCAGAACCTGATAGATGTTTCCCGATATCATGGTATCCTTGACCCGACCGATTATCTCCCCGTTTTGCACCTTGTATCCCAGCAAGACATTGCCGCCGAAGTCGCCACCCAGAAGGTTACCTTGGTCCGCTCCTATGAGGCGCTCCACGACCAGACCTTCGTTCATATCCTCCACCATGCTATGAAAAGGAACTCCTCCCTCCGGTATCACCAGGGAACTGGTGGCCGGTCTTACCTGCCCAGTGCCACCTGCTCTTCTGCCGCTCCCGGTGCTCTGGACTCCCACCAGACCCGCCGTCTGCAAGTCATAGAAGAAACCACAAACCACCCCGTTCCTGACAAGGGGCACCTGCCGACTGCGAACTCCTTCGTCATCGCAGGGGGAGCTCCTCAGGCAGTAATCCAGTGTAGCATCATCGCACAAGCTAAACGCAGAGTCAAAAACCTGCTCTCCCAGCCTTCCCTTCAAAGGCGAACTGCCCTCGAGGACCATCTTGCCGTTGAAAGCCAGCGCCATTGGGCCTAGCAGGGCACTGGTCACTCCACGAGGGGTAAAGAGCACTGGCAAAGGCCCGGTAGACACGGTGGCTTTGCCTTCAGCCAGTTCTAGCTGCTCAACTACCCTGTCAGCCACCAGTCCCGTGTTGTCAGGCAATCGACAGGAATCCAGGCTGTCACCAACAAAGAGCATATCAGTGTCCCGGATCAGTACGCCCTCCAGGCCAATGACCAGGAAGCTCCTGTCATAGTCCGCCTCACCTCCCTGAGAATTGACTATCCGGACCGAGCTGGTTCCCCTGGTAACCTCGACATCGCACACAATGTCAGGAGTGTGTTCCCTTACCCTGGCGATAAGCTCATTGCCGAGCTCAATCATACTCTCCACCGGCATCCTTGCCACCCGGCGGTCCAAGACAGCCACTTCAGGGTAGTCCGTCGGGGGAGGAAACTGGAAGCTGGCCGGCTTTCCAAAGCGGGACGTTTCCACAGCCATGTCAATCAGTCTTCTCAACCCACCCTCGGCACCAGGCCCAGAGGAAAGCGAGGAGTATGGGCCACTGGCCGCCGAGAAGCCAATCCTAGCTTCCCTGACAACTCGTAATGCAACGTTGGCACTCTCTCTGGTCTGAACCCCCTTCAATCTGTTGGCCTCAAATTGAACGGCCGTTTCGTGAGAGGACAGCCAGAAGACCTCAGCCTGCCCGGCTACCTTCCGCGCAGAATCCATGAGTTGCTCAGCCAAAGGCTGTTCCACCTATCTTCCTCCGATCAAGCAATGGCGAATCCTGATATGCGGGCTGCCGTTGGAAACGGGCAATGGAGACTGGCCACCCTTGCCGCAACCTCCACCCTGGTTCATCTCCAGATCATCGCCAACGGCATCTATGTTGTTCAGGGTAACGAAGACGTTGCCGGTCAACACCACCGGCCGCAGCAGTTCCGCCAGTCTCCCGTCGCGTATCATATAGGCTTCCCCGGCGGAAAAAGTAAACATCTCCAGGCTGGTCTGCCCTCCGTACCAGTTCTTCACGTACAAGCCCTTCCTGACACCGCTGAGCATCTCCTCAAAAGACATATTGCCGTTCTCGATGAAGGTATTGCTCATGCGCACAATGGGAGGAAAGCGGTAGCTGATGGCACGTGCATTTCCCGTCGGCCTCTCTCCCATCTTAACCGCCGTTTCCCGAGAATGCAGCCTGCCGACCAGTACGCCCTCACGAATAAGGCAGGTCCGACACGCCGGCATCCCTTCATCGTCATACTGGTAGCTTCCCCTCAGGCCAGGAACGGTGGCGTCGTCAACGATATTAAGATGCCTGCCACCGAACGTGCGCCCCAGGGTCATGATGTCCTGCAACTCCCGGTTCTGATAGACGAAATCGGACTCTGACAGATGTCCAAAAGCCTCGTGCGCGAAAACCCCCGCCAGGACAGGGTCCAGGATGACAGTATACTCGCCGCCCCTTACCTCGGGAGCGGAAAGGAGAGCCGCCGCGAGCCCGGCTGTTTCTCTCACCCGCTCATGCAAACCCTCTATTGCCGAGAATTCCCCGTTGCTGCCCAGGCTCAACCCTGCTTGCTGAACCTCATTGTTCTCCCGAGCTATGGCGGTCAACCGCAGACTGAGGTCTGGCCTATCCTGCTCTATGTAGCTGCCCTCTGAGTTGGCGAAGATCGCCCTTCGCTTGGCATCGCGGTAATCGATCCTGGCGTTCTGGATCCTGCCAGTACCCAAGATAATATCGTTGTACTCATCAAGAACTCGTTTCTTCCGCTCCAGCGGCAGAGTCGCTGCATCCCTCCTTGCAGGTTCGGCCGAGCTGCCCACCACTGCTTCCCCTGACGCCGGCGGCACAGCTTCGCCACTGGCCAATCTGGCCTCCTCCACCGCCAGGGCAGCCTTGTCCCACAAGTCGTCAAGGTGCTCAAAGCTGACGAACCCCCAACCCCCGTTGACCAGTGCCCTGACATTGCCGCCGCACGAGCGAGTCCTGTGCACCTCCTCCAGGGCGCCATTCTGGTAGCGAATCTGGGTGGTCTCGCTCTCCTCGAGGTGGGCTTCAACATAGTCAGCATCGTGTCCACACAGAGCACTGGCCAGTCGTTCACGCATTAGATATCCTCTTGCAGCAGGAACAGACGATTAGACTTTTGGTGGCCCTCATTATATACTCTCCCTGATTATTTCTTTAACATGAGTAGAGGACTATTCCCACTGAGGGTGAGCGTTGAAAACGAAATAAGGAGGGCTTGTGGATGAGGTCAAGTCTCATCGGGAAAATCGACAAAGCCAAAAGATATGCTCAAGAACCCGGCCGTGTCACTCTATCAAATCTCACGGCCGATTTTCATGGGGAGAACGCCAACCATAAGATCAGCTACGCCGAGGGCAAATGGCAGTGTAGCTGCGATTTCTTCTCCCACTGGGAAACATGCAGCCATGTGATGGCATTGCAGCTGATGTTGGCCAACGAGTTGCCAAAGGAAGCTCTTGCCTCTCCTATGACAGATCAGTCTTTGGAGAAGTAGTTCAGGGCCTCGGCCACGATAAACAGAGAACCAGCAACGCAAATCAAGTCCTTCCGATTAGCTACCGACAGGCTCCGGCGTAGCGCCTGAGCTACGTCTTCACACAGCTCCGCAGTGACGCCCTGGCCAATGAACTCAGCGGCCACCATCGCAGCCGAGGCGGCGCGAGGATGCGAGGAACTGGTAGCGAGCACCCTTGGCGAAAGCGGAACCAGCTCCTTCACCACCCCTGAAATGTCCTTGTCGCAAGATGTCCCCACAATGAGGAAGAACCGGGAGTAGTCGAAGTATGCCCTGATGCTCTCCACCAGCCTTCTTGCCGAAGCCACATTGTGAGCACCATCAACCAGCACTATGGGGTCACGACCCAGGATTTGAAAGCGGCCGGGCCACTCAACTCGAGAGAGCCCCCAGGCAATGCTCTCCTTGGAAACGTCGAACCCCAGGGAAGCCAGTACCTCCAGCGCAGCCACGGCAGTGGCACCATTCTCAATCTGGTAATCACCCAAGAGCCGCGTAGAAAGACGATGAGTGCCCATCTTCCCCTCGACCTCGAAAGTTTGACAGGAAAGGCTGCTGGCTTTCTTGCTCCAGGTAACATCCCGGCCCACCTGAACGAGCCTCGCTCCTCGCTGACGGCAGACATCACTGATGACTGGAATCACCTCCTCCGGTTGGGGAGAGCTCACCACCACGCTGCCGGGCTTGATAATGCCTGCCTTCTCGTAGGCTATCTTCTCCAAAGTATCGCCGAGAACTTGAGTATGCTCCAGGCTGATGGGGCTGATGACACAGGCCTCAGGAGCAACTACGTTGGTAGCATCCAGTCTGCCGCCCAAGCCAACTTCCAGCACGTCGAAGTCGGTCTTCCTCTTCCTGAAGTAGCAAAAGGCAAGCACGGTCAATGCCTCAAAGAAGGTCAGTTGTCTGAAGAGAGGGTCCTGGGTCATCGCCTCGAAATAAGGTTTGACTTCCGTCACCAGACCTGCAAATTCGTCCCGGGAAATCGGCTCGCCATCGACTCTGATGCGCTCCATCAGGCTATGAAGATGGGGAGAGGTGTATAGACCCGTAGTGTAGCCCGAACAGGTCAGAACCTCAGCCACCATAGCTGCTATGCTTCCCTTTCCCTTGGTGCCCGCTATGTGGACCGTTCTGGCCGCAAGATGAGGATCATCCAGTCGGTGCAGGAGCTCCTCGACGTGTGCCAGGCTGTAGTCCGCCGAGGCGAAAGATATGCCGGGAATCTTCTCGTAATCTATGAAGGTGTTGAGAAAAGTCTCAGCCTGGCCATAATCCATGTTGATAGCCTGCAATTATATCATCTGCCCAGGCGCACAGAGCCCGCGCCTTGGTCACCTTGGCCGGTGACGAAGAATGCAGATTCCCCACCCAGGCCAGAACGGGATGATAAAGCTGCCGTAGAGCGGCCCTTCCTCCGCGGCCTTGAAAAGATGGGCAGGGATGCTTACAATTCAGCCAAGCTCTCACAGGCTGGAGGTCAGAGTGACGGCAGCACAGGTATTCTACGAAGATGTCAGCGAGGGCATGGAGATACCCTGGCTGGCCAAACGTCCCACAAAGCGACAACTGGTGATGTGGGCCGGGGGCTCGGGCGACTTCTACGAGATTCACTACGACAAAGACTTCGCCCTGGGGCAGGGACTCGACGGGGTCATCGTCCACGGCAGACTCAAAGCTGCCTTCATGGGTCAAATGCTGACCGACTGGATTGGCACCGCAGGGACGCTGAGAAAGCTGACCTGTCGATACAGAGGCATGGATGTCCCTGACCAAGAAATGATCGTGAGAGGCCGGGTAACAAGGAAGTACGTGGATGATCACCAGCATTGTGTGGAGCTTGACGTTTGGACGGAGAATCCCAAAGGAGAGAAGACCACTCCCGGCACCGCGACTGTGGTCCTCCCCTCCAGAAGTCAACCCTCGCCATGAAGAGGCAAAGGAAACGCGGGAAAGCCAAATACTGAAGTAGGTGCCACTCCCGGGTCGAGAAAGGGGTCGGACTTTGGTCAAGGAAGACAGCACTCTGGAAGGACTGCAAAAAAGGATAGGCACGGAGGCGGAGCCGCTCACGTTTGAAATCGACAAAGCGCTGATCAGGAGCTTCGTCAGGGCGGTGGGCGATCCCAATCCTTTGTGGCAGGATGAGGAATACGCCAGAACGACAAAGTATGGCAGCATTGTTGCCCCGCCGTTTCTCCTGTGTGCCCTAATGACGGCATGCCCCCATGATTCCAGATACGGGGTAGCGCCACTGCCCGTGCCAGAACTGCCGCCACCCCGCGAGCATATCCTGGACGGAGGCGAGGAGTGGGAGTTCTTCCTGCCAATGAGGCTGGGTGATACCATTAGCTCCCGCACCAGGTTTGTAGATGTCTTCGAGCGCGAGGGGCGGGTGGGCAAGATGCTCTTCCTCGTCTACGAGACGACCTACACGAATCAACACGGTGAGTCGGTGGCCAAAGCTTCCTATACCATAATCAACTACTAGAGGGGAAAGACAGGTCGGCCCATGTCATTCATCAACAAGCTACTCGGCACAGCCAGACGGAATCAGAGCCTGCTTTGCGTTGGACTTGACCCCAACCCGGACCGCATGCCCAAGATGGGGATCCTGGATTTCAACAGAGCCATTATCGATGCCACTCACGACCTGGTATGTGCTTACAAGCCCAATCTGGCCTTCTACGAAGCTCTGGGAAGCCAAGGCCTGACTATCCTGGAACAGACCCTGGCACACATTCCGGCTGACATTCCAACAATCGGCGATGCCAAGCGCGGCGACATAGGCAATACTGCTCAAGCTTATGCTAGAGCTCTGTTCTCCACCCTGGGCTTCGACGCGGCCACGGTCAATCCGTATCTTGGCTTCGATTCCGTAGAGGCATTCATAGGCTACCGGGACAGAGGAGTCTTCATCCTGTGCCGGACATCGAACCCGAGTGCCACGGATTTCCAGGACCTTCGCTGCCCCGACGGCTCCACGCTCTACGAGACTGTGGCGCACAAAGCCAGGGAATGGAATACATACGGAAACATCGGCCTGGTGGTCGGGGCTACTTACCCGGAGGAACTGAGGAGGATTCGGTCAATCTGCCCCGGGATGTGTCTGCTTATCCCCGGCATTGGCGCTCAAGGTGGCGACCTGGCTTCTGCCGTCAGGCATGGAGTTGATGCCCAGGGAGAAAAGGCAATCATCAATGTCTCAAGGCAGATTCTCTATGCTTCCAAGGGAGGGGACTTCGCCGAGGCAGCAAGAGCTACTGCCGAGAGAATACGTAGCCAGATCAACTCTTGCCTGAAGCCCCAACGATAGGAGTTGAAGGCCCGGGCGGCGGAAAGGGCTGCCGGACAACCATCAAGATGATTCTGGAGATAAGGACTGGCGATACAGTCAGGCTGCGCAAGCCACACCCGTGTGGGAGCTACGAATGGGAAATAGTCAGAGTGGGCGCTGACATTGGCCTTAGATGTCTCAAGTGCCGACGGAAGGTCCTCCTGCAAAGAAGCACGTTCGAGAGAAGGATGAAGGAGCTTGTTCACCGGGATAACGCTAACGCTGACCCCTCTACAATGGCCTCCGAAGACGTCTAGTCGTTGTTGCCCTCCTGCGGTCAATCTATAATTGCAGTGTGGCCCGCTGCATTCTCCACATTGATCTGGACGCCTTCTTTGCCTCTGTAGAGCAAGCGCTCAATCCAGAGTTGAGAGATAAGCCGGTAGTTGTTGCGCGGGAGCCCGAGTATCGCGGCGTGGTCTCCTCCGCCTCGTACGAAGCCCGCCGATTTGGCATCCGTTCCGGCATGCCTTCTTCCCAGGCCAAGAGGCTCTGCCCGCAGGCTACATTCATACAGCCTGATCTCTCCCGCTACAGAGATGCTTCAGTCAAATTCATGCAGATTCTGTCCATCTTCTCTGCCCACATTCAGCCTATGGGACTTGATGAGGCATTCCTCGACGTCACCGGATATGAAGAGACTCATGGCTCTCCTCGACGACTTGCCCTTGCCATAAAGAAACGAGTATCCGAAGAGCTGAAGATAACCGCCTCAGTGGGCATTGCCACCTGCAAGGTAGTGGCCAAGATCGCCTCCGATGCATGTAAGCCCGACGGGCTACTGGAAGTAGCCCCCGGCAAGGAAAAGGATTTCCTCAATCCCCTTCCCGCGGCCAGGTTGCCCGGAGTGGGCAAGAAGACCGGACAAGCACTGGGACATATGGGGGTGGACACCATAGGTGAGCTGGCTTCGCTTCCTGTGGATGCGGTCAGGGGACGTTTTGGCAAGTTCGGGGCACTGCTTCACCGCTACGCCAACGGCATCGATAACCGCAGGGTCGAGGCCCCCGGGGAACCCAAGTCCATTAGCCAGGAAGTCACCTTCGCCCGAGATACCCTGGACCAGCGTTTTCTCCAGACCAAGCTTCGGCACATGTGCGAGGTTGTTGGCACTGAGCTACGTTCTCGGAACAAGCAGGCGAGGGCTGTAACGCTGAAGTTGAGATACGCCGACTTCAAGACAATCACCCGTCAGGCTACATTGGAGACCCCCACAGACAGCACCCGGCATGTTCTTGCCGCTGTCCTGCAACTGCTGGACAGGACTGTGTCACACGAAAGAAAACCGATCCGTCTCATAGGCATCAAGGCGTCAGGCTGGCTCGGCAGAGAGAAGCAGCTTCGCCTGTTCGACCCCGAAGTCGAGAGGGGCAAGGACTTGGACAAGGCTATCGCCCAGATTCGAAGAAAATACGGTCAAGCGGCAATAGAAACAGGGAATACGGCAACCCAACGCCGATAGAACAGGACTCCGTCTCGATTCAAGGCGGCAGCTCTGTTTCCTTTCGCTTTCCCACTCCAGGGCCCCTGTCACCTCTACGTTTTTCCACAACGCCCATAATAGAGCCGACAAGACCTTGACAAATCCTTCGGCCTACGCTTAGAATTTGCCCTTCAGGAGGCAAATAGAGCATAGATGGCTAGCGGAGCTCTTCAGATGTACGTGTGCATGGCCGTGATGATTATCGTGCGCACACACAGTGCGCTCGGGAGGCTCTTGACATGAGAAAGGTGTAGCAGCGGAAGGAAGAGGTACAAGTCGGAAGAAAGCCTCCCAACGGGGAGGCGGTTTCTTTATGCCTGGAGAACTGGAGGGACTGCAAAATGTAAACAGAGAATTCGTCAGATCGCAACGGCTATTCAGCGGCCGTCCTCTTCTGAGACGCAAGGTGCAATAGCCATTCTAGCTACAAGTTAAAGGAGAACGAAGATAATGGAACCCTATGCTTTCTACAAAGGAGATTTCATGCCTCTGTCCGAGGCAAAGATGGGAATCTTGACGCAGTCTCTGCACTATGGTACCGCCACCTTTGGTGGCATTCGCGGCAACTGGGATAGTGAACAGGAGAGGTTTTGCCTCTTCAGGCTCCAGGATCACTACAATCGTCTGCTCTACGCCTGTCACATTCTAAGGATCGACCTCCCCTATTCCCATCAGGATATGTGTCAGTTGACCATAGAACTGGTCAAGAAGAGCGGCTACCGGCAGAACGTGTATGCCCGCCCCCTGGCCTACAAAAGCTCGGAGGCCATAGGGGTGAAGATCCATGGCCTGGAGAACGACTTCCTTATCATAGTGACCACTCTTCCCCCCTATCTTGATACGTCCCAAGGTGTCCGTTGCTGTGTCTCATCCTGGCGCCGTATTGACGACTCCATGATTCCAACGAAATGCAAGATTACTGGCACCTATGTGAACAGCGCTCTGGCCAAGACCGAAGCCATTGAGAACGGTTTTGACGAGGCCATACTGTTGACCCAAGATGGCCATGTCTCCGAGGGCAGCGGAGAGAATATCTTCATCGTCATCAACGGAACCCTGATCACGCCCCCTGCTTCCGACAACATTCTCATGGGATTCACCAGAGATGCAGTGATGAAACTGGCCAAGAACGAACTGGGAATCGACACCGTAGAGAGGAGCGTGGGCAGAAGCGAGCTCTACCAGGCTCAGGAATGCTTCCTCACCGGCACAGCGACCAATATCGCGCAGGTCGTGGAGATAGACCGTCGTCCCGTAGGCAATGGCAAGACAGGCAAAATAACGGCAAAGCTGCAGGAGATTTTCCCTGACATCGCACTGGGCAAGAACCCCAAGTACTCCGATTGGTACACTATGGTCTATCCGACCCAGTAGAGGCGCGGTATCTGAAGCCTAGCTCTGCAGATCGACCATCAGGCCCTTGAGCAGGTAGAGAATCCGGCAACTCTGCTCAAAGGCCGTGGTGTAGTAATAGGCCTCCTCCAGTAGCTGCCCGATGGCGAAAGTCCCGTGACCTTCCACCAAGACCACTTTGCACCGTCTCAGGGCCTCGGCAATCTCTTCGCCAAAGTCTCCGGCCCTCGCCGTCATCCCCTTTCCCAAGACTGCCACCTTTGCCACAATAGACCGCCCCTCCATGTCACAGGGTACGACCTGCCGTTCTATGAAGGAGAGGGCCACGGCGTACGGCGGATGGGCATGGACTACAGCCAACGCCGGCGTTTTCCTATAGATGCAGCGGTGAACCGCCAGCTCAGTTGAGGCCAAGGGCGTCGCCCGATTGTTCTTGGCAATACCCGTCTCCACCAGATCCCCTTCGCCGATAGAACCTAGTGCACAGTGGCGCTGTGTAATGAGCAGACGATTTTCCCGTCTTATGCTGAGATTGCCACTCTGCGAGGAGACAAAGCCCTGCGCAAAAAGGCCACTCCCCACCCGCTGGAACTGAGCCAACATCTCTCTATGTTTACTACATGCTGCAGGCTGCAGCAAGTCTCCCTATGAGACTCTGCTCCAAGGCCACCCCTCGGGCACCGGCCACAGATCAGTTTCCTGGTAAGTGGCCGCTGCCCTGGATAACCCTCCGGCAGAGCTGGCAGTGCGCATCTGCCTCAGAGTAACTAGCTTGACAGTCAAGAGATGTGCTAACTTTCGCTTTCCTCGGACGGCTCCCCTTCCCCTTCACCACGATCAGAGCTCGGGCCCGCTGCGGCGAGGGCGTTCAACTTCCTCACGATTCGCGACTTGAGCCTGGCCCCTTTGTTCCTGTGAAATACTCCCTTGCTCACGGCTTTGTCTATGCTGCTTACAGCGGTCAGCACTTCCTTCTCGGCTGACTCCAACTCCCCAGCGCCAATAAGCCTATTGGCCTTCTTCATGTCTGTCTTCATCCTGCTCTGCACCATGCGATTTCGCAATCGTCTCCTCCGAGCGGCCCGAGTTGCCTTGTCAACTGATTTGCTGCCTGGCACCTGTGTCTCCTTTCCTCACTACGCTTATCACGCTCCATAGCGAGTAGATCTTGGACATCAATCTACTCAACTGGGATGTACTCTTGATTTCAAGAGTCAAATGCATCGCTGTAATACTATCACTGTGATCGCTCACATTGACATCGGTGATATTCACCCCTTCCTCCGCTATGATAACACTAATATCCCGGACCAAGCCAACTCTATCCCAGGCATCAACCTGAATGGCCGCGGAGTACACCTGCTCCACATCCCCCCAGCTCACATCAATCAGCCTCTCCTTTTCCTCCTCATTGACGATATTGGGACAGTCCTTACGGTGCACAGTGACACCACGACCCTGAGTAATGTAGCCGATAATCTCGTCCCCGGGCAGTGGGTGACAGCAGTTGGCTATTCGAGTAGACAGGTCGCCAACGCCCAGCACCCTGATACTTACGGGGCTGAGCCTGCGAGCAGGCGAGATCTCGACCGCTTCGCCAGGCGACTCCAACTCCGTGCTCAGTTTGAGCACCACCTGCGAAGGGCTGATGTCACCGCGACCAAGCGCAGCAAAGAAATCATCAGCGCTCCCGCAGTGGAACTCTGAAGCTAGCTTCTCTGCGCTGGGTAGACTGACACCCGAACGGCTGGACTCCTTGTCCAGAAGCTGCTTGCCAGTCTCTATACTCTGGCCTCGCTCTTGCTTGTTGAACCATTGCCGAATCTTGCCCCGGGCATGAGAGGTCTTCACATAGCCAAGTTCAGAATTGAGCCAGTCCAGACTAGGGCCCTTCCCTCCCTTGGCGGCAACTACCGCCACTACATCGCCGTTGTTGAGCGTGTAGTTCAGCGGCACCAACCTCCCATTCACTTTCGTTCCAATACAACGATAACCAAGGTCAGTATGGATTCGGAAGGCGAAGTCCAGAGGCGTGGCTCCCTTGGGCAGATCCTTGATCTCTCCTTTAGGGGTATAGACAAACACCTGGTCGGCCAGAACATCCGTTTTGAGAGACTCCACGAACGCTTCACTATCAACTTCTTCCTGCATCTCGCTGAGTTCGCGCAGCCAAGATATCTTGCTGTCGAAGGTGATGTCCGGCCTGCTGCCCTCCTTATAGTGCCAGTGGGCAGCTACACCATATGTAGCCACCTGGTGCATTTCATAGGTGCGGATCTGTATCTCCAACAGAGTTGTGCCTTGACACATCACCGTAGTATGTAGCGATTGATATCCATTGTCCTTGGGATTGGCAATGAAATCGCTGAACTCCTCAACTACGGGACGCCAGAAACTGTGAATTACCCCTAGAGCTTTGTAGCAATCTGATACTGAGTCGACCAATATACGCAAGGCAAAAAGGTCATGAATATCGCCAAAATTCTTGCCCTGTTCAGCATACTTCTTAGTTTTCTGATAGATGCTGTACATGTGTTTGGGGCGTCCCAGAACCCTCGCCTCTATGCCAGCCTTGCCTAGCTCCTGGCTCAACAGTTGAGCAGCCTCAGTGACAAAACCTTCGCGCTCTGCTCGCTTTGCAGCTATCATGTGAGAAAGCCGATGATACTGCTGCGGCTCCAGGTAACGGAAGGACAAATCCTCCAATTGCCATTTCACACGCCTCAAGCCCAACCTGTGCGCCAGAGGGGCATACACCTCCAATGTCTCCTGGGCCACTGCACGCCGTTTCTCTCGCGGCAGAGCCCCGAGCGTGAGTACATTATGTAATCTATCAGCCAGCTTGATGAGCACGACCCTCAGGTCTTCTGCGGTCGCCACAAGCATCTTGCGCAAGTTCTCTGCCTGAAGTCTTGACTCGCCCTCTCCTCCCTTGCTACGCCTTGCGAGCTTGCTCATCTTGGTGACGCCGTCAACCAGTCTGCTTACTTCAGAACCAAACTCGGCCTCAATCTCGCTCAGCGGAACTCCACAATCCTCCGGAACGTCGTGTAGCAAGGCGGCCACCAGCGTGTCAGCGTCAAGCCGGAGATCAGCTAGTGTCACAGCCGCATGTAGGGGGTGCTCCACATAAGGTTCGCCAGATCTCCGGAATTGCCCTTGATGAGCCCTGGCAGCAAACTCATACGCTGCCCGAATCAAGTCTACCCTATCAGCGGGCAAGTACTCACTGGCCTTGGTCAGAAGGGAACTGGCATCCATCTCAGTGGTTTCATAATAACGCAAGGCCAAAGCCAACACAAATTGCATGTCGACATCACAGACGTGCTGTTCCCCTCGCCATGTCCATCAATGTCCATCAGATGACCACGGTAAAGATGCTATCATTTGAGCGTTATCACGGGCGAGGAAAGGAATTGGCAAATTCAAGAACTCCTTCCCAGCGCTCCCAGGGGATGGTAGAGCTTGCTCAGTGGATAGGCAAGCTGGGGATGGAACTCGGCCCCAGCCAAGTAGAGCAATTTGAGCTCTACTACCGCGAGATGATGGACTGGAATGAAAGAGCCAGTCTTACAGCAATAACAGATCATCAAGAGGTTCAGACAAAGCATTTCGTTGACTCCGCGACAGTAGCTCTGGCTTTGAGCGGAGAAGAGGCGCGCAGGTCAAGCACGAAGATCATCGACATAGGCACGGGTGCCGGCTTTCCCGGCTTACCGCTAAAGATCCTTCTCCGTCAGCCGAGATTGACCCTCCTCGATTCCACAGCCAAGAAGGCCGCTTTCCTCCGCCACGTGGTGGACAAGCTGAAATTGAGCGGTGTGGAGATAGTAAACGACAGAGCCGAGCGGGTCGCCCACCTGCCACAGTATCGTGAGCAATTCGACGTGGTTGTCTCCCGGGCCGTGGCCCCACTGGCCACTCTGGTGGAGCTAGCCCTGCCCTTTTGCCGGCTCGGGGGCAAGTTCATAGCTCAGAAGAAGGGAACCCTAGAGCAGGAGACAAGAGAGGCAAGGAAAGCGATCGAGGTTCTGGGAGGCAGGTTGAGCGAGGTGAGGAGGATAGAGATGAAAGCGTTCCGTGACGTCCGCTATCTAGTGGTTGTCGGCAAGGTCTCTCCCACACCCCAGAAGTATCCCCGCCGCCCCGGCATGCCCGGTAAGCGGCCCATTCACGAGTAGGACGCAGTGCTAGCGAACGGGTGCACGCATTTATCAACAGTCAGCAAGTGTGCTACGATACTCGAAAGCGCTTGAAAGGAGCAAGGCAGATGGATTCTTCTCAATTCTCCCTTGAGGGAAAGGTAGGCCTGATATCCGGGGGGAGCAGAGGGATAGGTAAGGCAACTGCGGTGGCTTTTGCCAGAGCCGGCGCCGATGTGGTAGTGACCAGCCGCAAACTGCCCGACCTGGAGAAGGTAGCCGCTGAGCTTAGAGCCCTGGGGAGAAGATCCTTGGCAATAAGGGTGGACGTGACTGACAGCAAGCAGATTCATGACGCTGTCAGGCAGGTAGAGGAGGAGTGGGGCAAGATAGACATACTGGTCAACAATGCCGGTCTACATCTGGTGCAGCGATTCACCGAAGGCAGTGAGGACATATGGGACAGGATCATCGCAGTCAACCTGAGGAGCCATATCACTTTCTGCCGCGCCGTGCTGGACGGCATGATTGACCGGAAGTACGGCAAGATCATCAACGTCGCGTCGGATGCGGGCAGAGCGGGAAGCACAGGGCAGGCAGTCTACGGCGCGGCCAAGGGAGGAATAGTCAGCTTCACCAGAAATCTGGCCATGGAGATGGCGCGCTACGGCGTAAATGTCAACTGTGTCTCTCCTGGATTAATTGACACAGCTATGTGGAATACGGTGCGCGAAGAATCTCCCAAACTGGCAGAAGCTTATGAGCATATTGTTCCCTGGAAGAGGCTGGGCAAACCAGAGGAGGTAGCTTCCGCAATTCTGTTTCTGGCCTCTGACGAAGCTCGATACATAACTGGTCAGACTGTGAGCGTCAACGGAGGGGTGTTTTCGGCCTGAACTCAGCACCACAATCAGCAGCTGCCTGGCAGCACCCCGCCAAGGAACAACACAACAAGAAGGAGGGCCCTGGGTCATGGAGATCAAGAAGCTAGGTATAGTGGGTTGCGGGTTGATGGGTTCAGGTATCGCTGAGGTTTGTGCTCGTTCCGGCTACGATGTCCTGGTGTCAGAGGTGAACTCGGACTTCCTGAAGAAAGGGAGGGAGCGGATAGAGGCGTCAACTGCCAAGGCGGTAGAAAAAGGCAAGCTCGGCGAGCAGGATCGAGCGGCGATTCTCTCCCGCATTGAGGGCACCACCGACATTGGCGGCTTCAGCAATTGCGACCTGGTGATCGAGGCAGTCATCGAGGACCTGGAAGAGAAGAAGAAGGTATTTTCAACCCTGAACAAGATCTGCCCAGCCCGTGCCATCCTGGCAAGCAATACATCGTGCCTCTCGGTTATTGACATGGCTGCGATGACCAAAAGGCCTGAAAAGGTCCTCGGTCTGCATTTCTTCAGCCCGGTCCCGGTGATGAAGCTCGTGGAGGTCGTGCGCACCATTGCCACTGATGACGAGACTATCGAGACAGCGCAGACATTCGTCCAGGCAATTGGCAAGACCGCTGTAGTCTGCAAGGACGCTCCTGGATTCATCGTCAACCGACTGTACTTGCCCTATACGATCGTGGCTATCCGGGCACTCGAATCTGGCCTGGCAAGCAAGGAAGACATAGACAAAGGCGTGGTTCTGGGCTTGAACTACCCGATGGGCCCGTTTACCCTAATGGACTTCGTCGGCCTCGATATTCACTACCACGCCTGCATGGCTGTGTACGAGGAAACGAAGGATCCAGCCTACTTCCCTCCGCCACTGCTCAAGAAGATGATTACCCTGGGCCATCTGGGAAGGAAAACGGGAAAGGGATTCTACGACTACACCAAGCGGGAGTGATTCACCCGAACCGAGCAAGCTTGCCCATGAAGTCGGCAGTCAGGAGAAAGAACATGACAGGAATCGTATCGTATGGAGGCTACATCCCGCTGCACCGGTTGAGCCGGGCAGAGATAGCCAAAGCCTGGGGCACAAACGCACCGCGAGGAGAAAAGGCGGTAGCCAGCCACGATGAAGACAGCTTGACGATGTCCGTAGCCGCGGCAAGAAACTGTCTCAAAGGAATAGATCCCAAGAGTGTCGGAGCACTCTATTTCGCCTCCACCACCTCACCCTACCGGGAAAAGCAGGCAGCGGCTACTGTTGCCGCCGTGCTGGGCATGGACAGAGAAGCCTTCACCGCCGACTTCTCCGGTTCCCTGCGAGCCGGGACGAACGCAATCAAGGCCGCGATGGACGCAATAAACAGTAAGTCTACCAACAGCGTTCTGGTCTGTGCAGCTGAATGTCGTCTAGGCATGCCCAACGGAAGCAATGAGATGT
>Ga0114919_10000115_pt1 | contig 50002 bp, 68 predicted proteins | sample BlataG_FD_88682 | JGI IMG/M metagenome (GOLD analysis project Ga0114919, IMG submission 88682) | Deep subsurface microbial communities from Black Sea to uncover new lineages of life (NeLLi) - Black_00105 metaG | ecosystem: Environmental > Aquatic > Marine > Oceanic > Sediment | place: Atlantic... | reverse complement strand
GAGTAACAAAAAACAACCAAAAAACGGTCTCTCCATCCTACCCCCCCCCCAAACTCCCCCCTCCCCCTCTCCTTCCCCCCCCCCCCCCCCTTCCCAAAACAACAAAAAGAAACAATCAACCAAGACAAATACCTTTTTCCTTTCTCTCTTTTTATTATTTAAACAGCAGCCAATTTCTCTCCACAAATCTTCTTCACCGCCTCCATCACCTTCTCAGGCTGCACAATAGTAGCAGCTTCCAAATCATAAGCATAAGAAGTAGGCACATCTTGAGAAGACAACCTGATCACCTCATGATCAAGGTCGTTGAATAATGACTCGTGGATAACAGCAGACAGAGAGGCGCCAATGCCCCCCGTCTTCATGCACTCCTCTACAATAATAGCTCTCCTTGTCTTTTTGATACTGTTGCTGATGGTTTCCATATCGAACGGTTTGAGAGAGATAAGATCGATAACCTCTGGGTTATAGCCTTGCTTTTCAAGCTCTGCGACTGCCTGCATGACCACGTATCGCATGCGGCTGTAGCAGAAGATGGAGACGTCAGTACCTTGTCGGACAATTTCTGCTTTTTCCAGGCATTGATAGTGATCGGGGCCTTCTACCTCGCCCTTGACGTTGTATAGAAGGACGTGCTCGAAGAAAATGATGGGATTATCGCTGCGGATGGCGGATTTTAGAAGAGCTTTAGCATTCTTTGCAGTAGAGCATGCTACCAGTTGCACTCCGGGAATCGATTGGAAGTAAGATTCCAGACGCTGGGAATGTTCGGCACCCAATTGACGACCGACACCGCCTGGTCCTCTGATGACCATAGGCACCTTGTATTGACCTCCAGAGGTATAGTGAAGCATGCCGCAGTTGTTGGAGATTTGATTGAATGCGAGCAAGAGGAAGCCCATGTTCATGCCTTCTACAATTGGACGGAGGCCGGTCATTGCCGCGCCGACGCCCATTCCCATGAAACCGTTTTCGCAGATTGGTGTGTCAAGGAGACGCATTTCACCGTATTTCTTGTAGAGTCCGTAGCTGACTTTGTATGATCCACCATAGTGACCGACATCTTCGCCTGTATGGGTTGGTTAAAATAGTGGGAGAGAGATTGGGGAGGGTTAGAGAGAGAGAAGAAGAAGGGCGGTTGAGGAAGGAACAGAATGATCACAAGTGATGCATTGAATGACATCAGTCATGATAGTGCATTGTAATTGTAGATCATTAGATGAATAGTGATATGCTACATCAGAGTCAAAGATGTAGGATAAGGTACAATTGCACGGTGGTGATGATCATGGAGAGCAACGTACCCATGAGGCAGACGGTGGGATCACGCTCCATTTCCTCGTCCAAGCCTTCTCTAAGTGATTCCCACATCATCAGTTCCTTCTTCTCGGCCTTGATTGCTACTGTAGCTCTAGCGGCGCGTGCTGTGGGGACGGGAAGAGGGAAGGAGATAAATTTCAAGGTTGGAGCCCAGATGAAAAGATACAAAAGTTAAAATGTGCGTTGAGGAGCGAACAAGAGGACTCACCGTTGTGTGCACTGCTTCTAGAGACTGGTGAGCGTGCGATATTGGCAGAAGACGATAGCTTTGCTACGCGAACAGGAGTTGCAGAACGGCAAGGTGTTGCCATCAGCCCTACAGAAGCCATTGTATACGCCGTTGAAACTTGCAATGATCTATCACACTCGAGAGTATAAAATGTGCCAAGATCGACACTATCGACGCCTTTTAAATTTCGCCCAGTCAATGCCAGTTTGCCTTCAAATTTCAGAGCCCTCACTGATGCAGCAACGCCTATCTCCAAAATTTGAGGGGAAGAGAGGGCCAACATCACAGATCTTGGATTGACAGTTTGCCTGCTGCTCGGTATCATAAAAAATGGTAGATGCATTCTGTGGACCATATTGCATGTAATAGTTTCGACTCATAATTGTCTAGTTCACTATATTCAATAGCAAAAGGGGAATCAACCAGATTATTAGGCAACAAGGCATAGTAAAAGCTGCAGTGCCAATTTACAGCGTTCGTTACGTCCCATTTTTTCAGTAGCTTCTTAGAGATAAAACCTTAGCAATTCAAAGAAAAATCCACGGAGCGACTTTAAATTTGTGGTGCAAAAATCACTCCCTCATACACAATGCAGTTTACTCAGTGCTATATCAAGGCACCATGTGCACAGGTACGACCTCTACACCTATCAAACAGGCCATAAATTCATCCATTTTCAATTCTTTACCGCAATAGGTTGCTTACAATTTCCATAACCCTCCGACACGCATGTCTCATCACCCCTCTTTCCTTTCTTATACCACAGGTCCTCCCCAAGACATTCCACAACCACACCAACCTCACCCCAACCCACCACGCTCAGATACATCATAGAACTCTAGTCAAGCTTGCAGCCACCACTCAACAACCAACTGAAGGAGCCACCCCCACATCACGCCCATCCCCCCCATCTCCATCGTCATCAAATGACACTGCAATCACCCCAGATTGGCAAAATGCCATAGACTACCAGGAAAGTGGTAAACTCTTCACTGCTAAGGTAAAATGGGCCAACAGATCAGGCATCACTGTTCAACTTGGCAAACTGTCAGCTTTTGTACCATACACTCTCCTGGATAGAAGAAGGCTCGAAAAGGCTAAATTGGAGGAAGGCATCACCGACACCAAATCATCTCCCACTGGCTTCCAATCGCTATGCGGCCAGGATATCACTCTAAAGGTAACACAGGTGATTGTACCTGAAAGAAGGCTGATTTGCAGTGAAAAAGCAGCACTTAATACGAAACTGGCCTCTCTTGTGGCTCCTGGTGATGTCATCAGAGGCAGAGTAGCTTCTCTCCATGAATTTGGAGCATTTGTAGAAGTCCAAGAACCTTCAGAAGGAGCTGGAGCAGAGGTAATGATCCCACTCAGAGAAATATCATGGGAATGGATCCCCACCCCCAACGCTGCCCTCCAAAAGGGACAAGAAGTAGCTGTCCGGGTCATGGCAGTGGCCCCCGAACCAAAACTCAAAGTCATCGTGTCTCTGAAAAGAATGCAACAAGATCCTCTCCAAGAAAATCTAGATTCTGTACTGCCCTTAGATGCAGTAACAATGGGATCTTATGATGAAATGGAATATGTCCCTACAGACATGCCATCTGGCCTGGAGGACATCCTGGGGGGACTGTTAGCAGAGCCAGGGGTGGAGGGGGTGAATGTGGGGCGTAGAGTGGAGGAAAAGAGGACGGTCAGTCAAGATTTGGAGTTGTGGTTGACTAAGGATACAATAGTGGATGGGTATAATTTGGTGGCTAGAGCAGGGAAAATAGTGCAGGAGATCCATGTTGTGTCATCTATGGATAGACGTGAGATGAAGGATGCTGTACAGAGGGTTTTGAGAAAGGTCACTTAGATTTTGTAGCTACGGTAGTTATTATAATATAATACTTAGTGGAGGTTTTTTGAATCTATAGAATTGACTTTAATTGATTTATTCCTATCTATGTACAAGCTGTTGCATAAATCTATGAATAGAAAAAGGTATATACTACATTCCCAATGCATGTAATCACAATATAACACCTTACTCCATATTATTATTATCGTCGTCGCCATCATAATCAGTAGCAGTTATCTTGCTCTCTACCTTGCCACTACCACTATCAGTAATTCCAGGACTGTGTTCTCCACTAGCTTGAGTCTGCAGCATACCTTTACTGCTAGGAACTTGCCTGACTAATTCATTAGCTGCCAGCTCAGCCATTGACATGGTCCTTCTTACCACCAGGTTGGTGCCACTACTACTACTCCTTCTGTGATCACTACCATCATTATTATCATCAGTGAGGTTGGCAGTGCTCTGAGAAGAGTTGGAAGATATTCTTCTTCTTTCTTCCACACTGCCGCCGTGGGTACTACCATCATCAATACCAGTACCAGCAGTAGTAGGAATATCTTCGCCAACTTTATTACTGTTAATAGGAGGAGGTTGACTTGGGTGTAAACTGGGAGATGCAGCAGCTGGTCCCAGACTGGCAGTACTGGTGACACTCCCAAATCCAGCTCCTTGAATCTCCGCAGCTGGTGTTCTTGTTGTTGATGATGATGGTGATGATGGTTCATCAGTATCATCGGTCGTAGTTTTATTGATATCGATAGCGCCAGTACTTTTAGCAGCAGTAGATTGCATATCATTATTATAACTGACATGCTGCTCCCCTCCTTCTTGTGGGACCCCACCACCAAGACCTGCAGCTTCAGCTTCAGCCAAAGCAGCAGCCTCTTCCAAAGCTGCTTGTTCCCACTGTAATGCCTTGTCAACGTCGACAAAAAACCTCGTCTCCGCCATAGTTCCATCAGCCTTGGGAGTCAACTCCATAATAGTATGCAAGGGAATATCAATCCTGGGAATAGTTTCCAGCGGCCTGTTCATGAAGTACCCATACAGCGCTCTCAACACAGCTTGGTGAGCCACAATAATAACACACTCTCTCTCTCTCTCCACCTCTGTGATGACCGGCTCCAGTCTCTGAATGACATCCATGTACGATTCCCCACTGGGATAACGGTACCGCAATTTATCTGCCTTTCTGGAGGAGAATTCTTGGGGCATGGTGTCGGCAATTTGCTCGTAGGTCATACCGTCGCAGCTGCCAGCTTGGATTTCGTCCAAGACTTTCCATTGGACTTTGGGGTAGGGGAGACCAGAGGCTGTGATGCAGGTTCGGCGGAGTGTGGATGTCCAGACACTGACTGGGACTTGTGTTGTTGTTGTCGTGGTGGTGGTGGTAGTGGTTGTAATTGTACCAGTGGCATCAGTACTAGTTCCATCTCCCCCCACTGCTGCTCTAGTACCACCACCACCACCACCACCTCCAGTCATAGTGGTAGTGGTGGGAATTCTTGAAGCCAAAATATCAGGCAAAATAGAAGCATACATATTCCCTCTCCTACTCAACGTACTATTCCCACCTATCAAACCCATCACATTATACTCACTTTCCCCGTGTCTAGTCAGCCAAATCCTACGGGGTCTAGCTACGCCTGCTTTGCACACCTGCATGAGGAAGAAGACCATCTTGCCTGGAATGTATCCCGATATCCTATTAACATCCATGTAGCCTCTTCCAGTGACCATGTCAATGAGCTTGACGTAATGGAGTGATCTGTCGGTGATGGTTTCGTATATCGTTTCGTATCGGTGGATTCTTTCTTTAAAATCTGCTAGTGCCTGCTCTCTGTCCATGCCGACGTAGTCGGAACTGTGCATCATTTTAAGGCGGTAGTTGGCTTCCAGGACTTGTTGGTCATTGCAGATTGACTCGATGAAGAGGTACTGCCAGCGACCGTGGAAGCGGGAGCGGAGGAAATTGCGTCGGATGTCGGTGGAGTTGGTGGCATCAAAGATTGCTACTTGAGCTTGATCTGATTGCAGCCATTCTTCTAGGTCGTCTAATGCAAATTGTAGAGCTCTTTCTCTGGCTTCCATTCCAGCTTTATTGTTAGCATCAAAGAATGAAGCATCTTGCACCTCACCTTCTTTCTTTTGTTTCCTCCTATAATTACCCACGTTGAAATGCCTAGTTGGATGTCCCAGCCAGTTGAGATAACACATGAGTTTGTTGCATAGGAAGGTTTTACCTCTAGCTGGTAGTCCTACCAGTATGACGATCAGTTTGTTCTTTTCTACTCTTTTTCTGCGAGGGCGGCCTACCCCAGTGGGGGTTTCTACTCTGGAAGAACTTCCGCCTCCTGATGGTGTGGAGACACCTACTCCTCCTCCTGATGCAGCTGCTGCTTGGACTGAACTTAGATCAATAGGGAAAGATTCGTTAAAACCACCACCATTAGTAGTATTACTGTCTGGGAACAGAGAGAGGTGGTCTAGACCAGCTCGCATTGCTGCAGTTGTGCTAGAAGAGGCAGAAACATCACCACCACCCCCAGCAGTAGGAGCAGTAGGAGGAGGAAAGGGGGAAGGAGGGATGGGAATAACTGATGATACTGAAATAGAGGAAGGTACAGATTGGTGTGTAGGAGTATGAGCAATACCAAGATGCTGGTGTTGGTGTTGGTGTTTTTGTTGATGACGTTCTTTTCCCCCAAAGGCATCAACATCTCCTGCATCGTCTTCTGAATCTTCATCGTGAGCAAGGAGCTTGAGATCTTTGAAATAGATATGAGAAGTGGATGCTTCATTGGAAGGGACTGGGTAAGAAGGGAGGGGGTCGTCTTCGCCTTCGATTGCGTCGGAATGGATGCGTTCGACGGCAGCGAGACTGCTGTCGGGAGGGAGAGACGGTTGACGATTGGCATCGCGGCTGACTTTTTGGCGCCTGTAATGCGATTTATATTCAAATGAAATGCTTAGGGAGTTAGCGGGTGCTGGGGTGCAACAGGAGGATGGATGTGCTGCAGGAATAAACGTACCAATACTCCCACATGTTAATTGATCACTTTATTATTATTTATTATTGTTCTCCTAGAGATCAAGCTGGACAGCCTATAGTGAGAATTTTTGTGGGTTGCTCTATCAACTAATTTCTCGTAAATAATATCAAACCATGTCCATTACCGAGCCAAACTATCCCAACTAAGAACCAAACACTCTCTCTCTCTTCTTCAAACTTTTCCAGCGACTGGATTTTTCTCTCACCACCCTAATTCCTTCAGCATCTCCTTCACCTTGTCCACAATATCTTCCACTGCTGCCATTCCTCCAGCTCCCACATCCCCACAAGCCAACTTCTTCTCTACAGGATGTAACACCACCACTCCAAGTTCTTCCAGCACGCCCAAGTGCTTTACAGTAAACGGACTCGTCCACATCATTGTATTCATTGCTGGCGCTACCAACACCCCCTTTCTTCCCTCTCCCTCTCCATCACCATCCCGTCTCCAATCCCACGCTCTCATCACACAAGTCAACAAATTATCACACATCCCATTAGCACACTTGGCCAAAGTATTAGCGGACAATGGAGCAATCAAAAACACATCTGCCCATCTCCTCAGTTCTATGTGCAGCACATCGTCACCTACCTCTTTCCATGCGGCCCAATCTTGCTGATCTGTCAAGATAGGAAGGCATTCTGGAGGGAGGAGAGAGGAACAGGAGGAGGGGGTGAGGAAGTGCATGGCTGCAGATGAGGCGACGATCTTGATGTCTGCAAAGGGGAGGAGGGATTGGGCGAGGAGGGGGAGTTTGATGGTGGCAACACTGCCACTCACTCCAATCAATATCCTGGGCCTTCTTTTATTAGTGGGGTGAGTAGAATGACTCATTATATGTCTATATATGCCCTATTGCTTAAGATTGTTCTATTCACTTTTCTTCTTATCCTATCCTTGCTGCTGTTTGACGGCATTTTGTTCGTTCTTCTTGCTGACGTTTCTTTTCCTTGTTGAGAGCTATTCTGATCTTCTTTTCTTCTTTAAAGCACTTGTCAAGCTTCCACTTTGGTTCATTGCATACACCCCAGAACTTGGCGATGGGGTGTTGTTTGTGGCAGTCGAGGAGAGCTTTTATTTGCTGTTGTTGGGGGGACGGGGAAGGGAGAGTAGTGAAAAATTGATTAGAGGAAGTCTTCTGTTCTAGACGAACGCTACACCCCATGCACTCACTTCTTTGCAATGTGGATGCTTTTCTACGATGAGGGGAGGGTGCATAACAGGCCCTTGACGTGAAGATTGCCTGTCGATTTGTTGTGAAAGTGATCCCAAGAGGAGATTTTAAAACTAACTGTCGTTTATACTTGCATAGAACAATAGTAGTCTACTATCTATATTTGATGCAATAGAAATCATATCAAACCAAGTCCAATGGCGCTGTATTACATGAGAATATGAAATGCATTTTGCAGAGAGATCTCTAGACACACAACTTGCCAACCCTCTCAAACATCCACCATCATCACAAAACCAATAACGAATCCAACAACAAATCCTTTTTTAAAGATCTCAACACCGAATCACCACCGCCAATTAATAGGACTATGTTTCTCATCGCACACATACAATGTATACGTTGCAGTAAACGAGACTTTGATCTCGGTATCCTCAAAATTAGCACATTCAGTAGGAGCAGCACCACCCGCAATACTGGCAATGGTACTAGTTAGATAACCAAATCCTTCTATGCCCATAGTTGAGTCTACCCAAGAAGTGATCCATCTGCCATCTGATAGCTTGTTTCCAGTAGTAGTGTTGGCAAAGGAGGGCTGGAGGAGGAGCACCTCAATGTAATCGGTCAACCGGCGGTAGAATTGAGGTAAAAGGTGGCGACATCATCAACGTAGTAGAAACCACCAGTGTAGCCAGAGTCTCCTTCGTCTTCTACCGTGCCTGAGACTTGGGAGGGATTGACGAGGGTGCCATTGTTGCACTGCCATATGCGGTCAACTGTAGCAAAGATGGAGGTGAAGGCTTCAGCGTCAGAGGGCGGGGTGATGGAGTTTGGGTCGACATCCTCGCATATGGCATGAGCTTGAGGTGCTAGGAAGTGGGTCTACACGAGGATGAAGCGAGAATTGGGCAGAAGAATCCTTCATCGTGTGTATATTTGTAGATAAGAGCAGTATAAGGTTGTTGTAAGTTCAAATTAACAACAAATTTGATATTTCCTAAGAGAGAAAAGGGTTTTATAATTATGAGGCAAGAAATGCTACTCAAGATAAGTATCGATAATCGTTAGATTTCAAATTTCACAAAAGGAATGACGAAGTACTCAAGGTGATTACCATTTTCTCTCTTGACCATTTTTCCCTCGAGGCTCACGTCAAGACGTTAACGTCAGCCAATTCAAGGCACCTTCCAACACCTCCTTTCCTTACTATGCCATCCATAATTTGTCAAACCCATACATACCAGAGCTCTATTACTGTGTATATGGGCATGCAAGAGTAGTCTATATAGGGTTTTGCCCTTAAAGCACCACATCTAGCAACCATGAGAAGACAGCAACCAATCTACTCACCAGATGAAGAAGAAGCCGTCCCTCTCACTTCTCACACTCAAGAGCAGTCGAATCAACGATATTATGAGTAAGTTGACCATCAGTATCGGCATCCTTTCCCCTCTAACTCACCACCGACCTCCTTTCACTCCCCCTCACAGAAGAACTAACAACAACAAACAAGCCCCCCTTATCCTCCTTGCCCTCCTCCTCCTGGCCTCAGTCCTCCTCTCCCTAGCCTTCTCCTTCAACACTCTCTTAGATAAAGACCCTTGGGGCAACACCGCTGCTTTTACTAGAAACCCGTGCAAGAATAAACAGCCATCCACCTCCACTGCCTTTCTTCAAGCATGGGGCTCCTCCAACACCACAGACCGTCTCTCCCTCCTCAACTTTCCGTACATCCTACCACCACAACAAGAACAAGAACAGAAACAACAAAATGAAGAAGCGTATATGCTTTTTAAGCTGGGCTTGTTACTATCGTGGGATTTTAACAGGCTGCCCCCTAATCAAGCTCTCTTGGCTTTCCAGCATTGTTCTCAAGCAGGTGGTGATGGTGGTGGTGGTGGTGGTGGTGGTGGTAATAATAATAATAAAAATACAGCTGCTACTGCTATGTGTTATTGGGGCCAGGCATATTCCCTTGGTCCTTACCTCAATGCAGTACCAGGTACTGGAGAAGAACCATGGCCTATATTTTCTCCACAAATGATGCAACAAGCTCATGAGGCAGCTACCACTGCTTATCAACTAGCTCAACAAACTCTACATGATGCAGTAGCAGAAGAACAACAAGAAGAAGATAGTAGTATTTATAAGAAGAAGAAGAAGACTACCCTAAGACAACAATTGCAACAGCAAGTAGCGTACACAAAAGCAGCAGTAGACAGATATGACCCAACCACCCATTCCCCACCACCATCACGTCATGCAGCTGAAACGGAGTATGCTCGTACAATGGAAGCCATTGGTGAGGAGTATGCAGATCCTACTGCATATGCATTAGCAGCTGAAGCCTGGCTTAACGTCGTCCCTTGGGACTTTGATGTTGACGATGATAAGGGTGTTGGTGGTGGTGGTAGTGGTGGTAGGTCTTTCTACTTTAATAATAGTAATAGTAATAAGTTGCGTAAAGAAGTTGTGAAGGCAGTAGAGCTGATCAATAAAGCTCTGAATATATATCCAGATCATCCCCTAGCTCTTCATCTAGGAGTTCATATTGCTGAGATTGGGGACGCTGAGACTAAAGAGAAGGAAGATTCAGGAGAGATTGCTACTCTTACTAACACTCTTACTAAAAGCAGTAATACTCCCAGTTGGGGTGAGATGTGTGCAGACAGGCTGTACAATCTTCACCCAAGGATGGGCCATCTTCAACACATGCCTTCACATGTCTATATTAGAGTAGGAAGATGGCATGATGCTGTAAAGGTGAATATTCATGGAGCCTATGTAGCGGATGTTGAAAACACCCTTGGACATGGCGGTAGTGGGTATGGTGGTAGTCATATTATTATTAATAATAATAATAATAATATGTATACCAAGTCAGGAGATGGATCTTCTAACTGTCTGAATGCGTACCTTCCAGAACACAATCTGCAGATGCTAGTATTTGCTGCCAGCATGTCGGGAGAGTACGAAGCCCTCAAGCACTGGGCGGGTGATAAGATGTATCACCTGAGAGAAGAAGTAGGAGAAGAAGCTGCTTGGCCAGGGAGAGAGAGGACGTATTTGATGCTGGAACATGTGAGAAGAGGGATGTGGGAGGAGGTGATGATGACGAGGGGGGCCAAGAGGTATGAGAGAGGGCCTGGAGCTGTTCCTGGTGGGTTTGAATATGCACAAGGCGTGTGGCATTTTGGGAGATGTATGGCTGCTGCTGGACAAGCAGCAGCTAATGATGATGGTAGTGATGGTAGTTCCAGTGTTGTGAAGTCGTTTTTGAGGCAAGCTAAGAAGGAGAAACAGAAGCTAGACGAGATTGCTGCCTCAATGCCACCCGATATTCACACAATGCCTGGACGTGGTGTCGGTATTTACAGTCCTGGGTATAATGATCTGATGAAGATAATGCAACTGGTGGCTGATGCAAGACTCGCTACTTTGAAGAAAGAAGAAAATTATGAAGAAGAGGAGGGGGGTAGAAAGATGACCAAGATGACCAAGATGAATAAGATGATGACAAGTAGGGAAGAGAGATGGGCAGCTGCCGCCATGTTACTAGAGGAAGCAGTCAAAGTCGAAGAAGCTCAGGGCTACACTGAACCGCCAAGGTTGGTGGGGGCTCCAACAAGACATTGCTGGGGCTATTCTCTCCTTCAAAGTGGTAGTAACAGCATTGCAGTGGTTGAAAAGGCGGTGGAAGTGTATGAAGAAGGTCTGAGGAGGTACCCTGGCGATGGATGGGCATTGTTGGGGTTGGGCCAGGCTTTGAAGAAGGTTAGGGGGAGGGAGAAGGAAAGTATTGCGGCACTGGATGCTGCTGATGAGGCTTTCAAGTATGCAGATATCAAGCCAAAGACATCTTGTCCTAGTTTTTCTCTGTAGATTTTATAGAGTTGGAGTTGGTTGATTAGTGTGTGTCTAATAAGAAGAAGTAAGTGTACATTTTTAGAATAGTGTAGTGTGTATGTAAAAACATGTATATGTATGCATTCTGCCATATCTACACCACCAATAGATGAGCTTCATATGACTTCTTCCTTTGTCCATTCAAGAAAGCGGTATTCATACCATGCACCGTAGTCGTCCTCTGTTGGGGCTCTCTCGAGAGAGAGCGCGCTCCCTCTCACCCCAGTCTCTCTCTCCCGCCCCCGGGGTCGTCCGGAGGATCACCAACCTAAAGGTTATGTATAGGTCAAGGTAGGCAGGGAATATTTTATAAAAGTATTTTGAATGCAGTTTTGATTGGTAGATACCAATCTTGCATCTTTGAAATTGGAATAATTTCTTTTGATATAGAGGTTTGATCGCATTGCGAACATTTTTTTTGAAAATTTTTCACTTAAACTTACTTATTGATGAGAAATCGTCCATACACATAAGATACACATAAGCTACGTTTGGATCGTATAAAGTAGAAAATTAAACGTCAACCAACTCAAAATTACAGTGAATCCAAAGCTCCCCACGCTCCAAGCCATGGCTCTTCTCCAAAGCTTTTTCAAGAAATTTTCCCCTCCCCATTTCATCAGAGGTCTGAATATGGCAATTGGTGTCGCCATTCTATACGGAGTGACGTTGGGACCGGGGAATCAGGACTCTTTATTCATGGCACTGACTGCAGACGTCTATGCCGCCATAGCCACCATCGTTCCAGTATCCGGTTTCGTCTCCCTGTTGTTACTAGTGCTCGCAGTGCCATTGCTCCTGATGCTGGCAATCATTCCTTCACTAGGTTATATAGCTGTCGCATTTGGAACTGAACCTTCAACTGGCAAAGCTGCCGCACTGACAGTTGCGGCATGTATTTGCTTCTTTGCAATGCACCTAATAAGAGTGAGGTTGCCCGCTATCAGTCCTGTGGGCCTTGTTGCGCAGCTGTTAATGGCAATTAACCTTGCGCCAATGTACTGGAGTACTGGATCTCCCTCTCCTATGTCTTTGCTAGGTACTGCTGCTGAGCTCCTGGGCTATTCAGTAGGCACACTGTTTTTGGTGTACTTTTTCCTCGTTCCACTTCCATCTGGTCCAGTAATCACGAATCTTATGGCAGCGCTGACTGGAGTGGTGCAAAAAATGGGCAGTGATTCGGTTAATAACAATAATAACTTGGAATCTTGCATGGAGCTAGATTCGCAAGCAGGACAGCTTATGGTGCCCCTGGACGTGCTATTGCTGTCATCGAGGGTCGATCTCAATGTCTACGGAAAACCACACATCTTTCCTACCAACGCTTTTGACCTAGTGTACAAGCGAATCGGATTTCTAAGTAGACTGATGGTTCATAGAAGCAGATTAGATAGACGGAGTATAGAAGGAATTGATAGTTTCCACGCTGCTGAGCAAGCTGCACTAGAGTCTATCAGGGAATGTCTACTACTTGCTAGTAGTAGTAATCAAAATGACGACAGATCCATACAGTGGGATATGTTAATACAGAACAATCGCATTCTCACTTGGGAGGTGTACTCCATGATGAAACTGCTTGTATCAGAAACATCCAGTGCCAAACGAGAAGCTATCTTGATAGAAGGGGTAGGTGGCTGGCTTGTGACAAAGACAATAGAAGGGTTGCCAGCCTGTTTCCCTCATCATCATAATGGGAAGCTACTACTGCCAGGGACAGCAACAACAGAAACACCAATAGACATTCCTCAAGTAAAAACAGTAGATTGGAAATTCATTGCCAGTGAGAGAGCCAGAGCTACTCTACGACAAGCCATGGAAGAAGCGTATAAAGACTTAGATCAAACGCAGCTTGCGATGGATGGTTACAATGACAAGGCTACACCAACCACACCAGCAACAACCCATGGTAGCGGTGGTGGCTTTTTATTTAGAATGGCAGAAGCAACCGGCTTCCATGGATATATGTTTGTCCTTGCGTTTCAAGCTACAGGGGCATTTCTGATTGGTTGTATTCTGACATTCAACAGCACCACCTACAATGCACTTGCACAAAATGTTTCGTGGGTTTTCATCGCAGTGATCAATGTATCAAATGTCACCTATAGTGGGGCCCTTCATAAAGCAAGCCAGAGATTATTAGGAACAGTCATAGGCGTCACTTTTGCTTGTTGCATTGCCGCATTTAACTACCTTGTTGCTGGTCTGAGTTATAAGAGTACCCCCACAAGCTTGGCCTTGAGTTGCACCTTGTTGGCTGTCTACACAGGCCTGGCTGTTGCAACCAGAGAGGCTATCAAACCTGATTGGCAATATGCCCTCCTGCTAGCAACATTCACCCCTCCTCTGCTCTTTCCATATGATTTGGGTGGTAGTGATTCAATGTGGACTATTTTTGGGTTTAGAATAGCAAACAACCTGATTGGTATTGGGCTTGTGACGGTGTTTTCACTGATGTACCCGGTAACGACACGAACGTACATTCGGCATACGGTGTCGGAACTTTTGAATGAGCTAGCCCAATGCGTAGATGGGCTTACAGAATCGTTAAAATTGGATAAAAGAGAGAGAGACAAGATGATTTTCAAACATAATGTCAACATGGAAAAACGTCTGCTGAAATTGGACCAATTGAGAGAGGAATTAAACTTGGAAAAGGGAGCATTTTTCAGCCCGCCACAACTACATTGGTTTCAGGGAAAAACATCACAGACTTCAAGACTCTCCGCCCAGCAGATGCAAGACAGAATGACTCCACTGATGCTTGAGCTTAGGAGTCGAATGGTAGAGCTTTTTGTTGCTGCTGCTGTTGGCAGCTGGTACATAGGAGTCGGAGTGTATAACAACAACAATGATGATGACGGTACACTTAAGAAGAAGGATGATAATGATGATCATGGAATGGTTTATCTGGCACAGTATGCCCAAGCAATCAGAACTATGAGACTATTCGTATTAGGTGTGAAGACCAGGGACCAAGTAGAAGATGAATTCAATGCACTTGAGTCCAGCTTGAAGCAGTTTGTTGCCGCGGGGGCCCTCCAGGAGGAGGATCTTTCCCTGGCAGGTAGGGCTTTATTTGCAAGACGTGGAATTCACAGAAGTAGAAAACTTGTTTATTGCATTGAGAGCCTTTTTGGCTAAAAGAACGTACATTTACATTGCTGGCTTCTTCTTTTTTGAAAAAAGGTAGAGTCAAGCCAAAGACATCTCTCTTGTCCTACTTTTTCTCTGTAGATTTTATAGAGTTGGAGTTGGTTTCATTGTTGTGTGTGTTTACGAGTATATATTTAGAGTAATGTGTAGTCTTTATGTAAGAACATATATATATATATGTATGCATTCTGCCATCTCTACACCACCAATGGATGAGCTTCATATGACTTCTTCCTTTGTTCATCCAAGAAAGCAGTCGTATTACCATACACTGTAGTCCTCTGTTGAGGAATTCTTTCTTCTTCTCCTCCTCTTTCCCCTCCTCTCTCCCCTCCTCTCTCTCTACCATCACTACTACCAACCTCTCTAATCAATCTCTCCATCTCTCCAGGACCAACCTCCTGTCCAAACCCAGCTCCAGCAGCCCTGGTAATGCTCTCATTCATCAACGTACCTCCCATATCATTGCATCCAGCTTGTAACAACCTAGCTGCCTGGGAAGGGCCCATCTTCACCCAACTAGCCTGAATATTGATAATGTGAGGATGCAGTACCAATCTGGCAATTGCGTGCATGAGGATGCATTCTCGAAAGGTTGGTCCTTTCCGGGACCTTCCTGAGAGCAGGTAGATGGGAGCTTCCATGTGTACGAATGGTAGTGGTACAAACTCAGTTATTATACCTCCTCCTCCACCTGTTGATCCTTCTCCTTTTTCTTGTGCTCTTTTTTCTTGAGCTCTTGCAGCCACTTCTTTAAGTACCAATAAATGTCTAGCCCAAGAGTCATAACTATCACAATGGCCAAACATAATGGTACTGGTAGTATTCAATCCAACTGAATGTGCAGTAGCCACTACATCCACCCATTCACTGGTGGTCAACTTATCCGGACAAAGCTCAGCGCGCACAGCGTCATCTAATACCTCTGCAGCAGTACCCGGCAAACTCCCTAATCCAGCTTCTTTCAATGCTGTTAGATACTTTTCTAACGACCAGCCTAGCGTACGAGCTCCTTGACTTACTTCCAATGGACTAAAAGCATGGATGTGGATGTCGGGAGCACCGAGTTTGGCTGCTTCAATAATGTCGAGGTAGGTGTGTCCGGTGAAATCGGGGTGAATGCCGCCTTGCATGCACACCTCTGTGGCGCCTCTATCCCATGCTTCTGCTGTTCTTCTTGATATCTCATCCATTGATAATAAGTAGGGACTCTCTTTAGAAAGAACAGGACTACTTTTACTATTATTACTATTATCAGGAGTGGATTTGCCTTTGCTAAAGGCACAAAACCTACATGAATATGTACACACATTGGTATAATTGATATTACGATTCACTACATACGTCACTGCATTGCCATTGACACGTCGACGTAGTTTATCTGCAGCTTGGCATATTGCTGAGAAGTCTTTTCCTCTTGCTGTGAACAACAAGGCAATCTCTGCTTCATTCAATACTGACGTTGACGTACCAGCAGTACCATGTATATTGTTGATTTTCTCTACTATTTGTGTGATGACCGGAGATGGAGGCGGTAAGATTGATGATGTCAATCCACTACTGCTACTGCTACTGCTACTGCTACTGCTACTGCGATTAGTAGTGCCTAGCAATATGCCAGATACATCATCTACAGCTATACTATATGATAAGGCTGCCCTGACCCTTGGAGCTGGTACACTCCTCTTACTACTACTATTATTATTATCTATTGTAGTTGTTGTATCAGTCATGCTGCTACCATCTTCTTCTTCCTTCTCTTTTATATCTGTTGAAGGTGCAAGACCAGCAAACCATCCCCCATGCTCTCCTCCTCCTCTCCTCCCAAGACCCTGACCATCGACCAACCTCAATGTAGCAGCCAACACACTCTCCCTTCCCCCCTTCCCACTCAACCACTCCTTCTTATTATTGCTCTTTGTTAAACCACTACTACTACTACTACTATCAATTATTGATTGAGCTATATATTGAGGATAAACAGGAAGCCTAGGGAGCAACATTTTACCACACTCAGCAGTAGCTGCACTCAATGTCATCACATGAGGCCATGTCTTCTCTGGGTTGACATAGTCCTTGGTGACCGGAGATACACCTCCCCAATCATTAATACCAGCCCCTATTAACTTTGATACCACTTGGCTAAACTTATTACCACTGGATCTATTACTAGCGGTATTACTACTGTCAAGTGCATCCTCCCCTCCCCCACCACCACCGCCATCAGTCAGAAGAAGGTTGGGTGGAGCTTGAATAGACATATATGGCCCAAACAGTATCCTTGCTACTGCTACAGTCCATAATAATTCTTCCAGAGAAGGCTCAGGAGCAAGTTCCATGAGAGTATTCTTTTTAGCTCTGAATGGTTGTATAATTAATTCTTGGATGTGGCCATATTCATTATGAATATCTTTAATGGCAAGGAGAGTGTCAAGGCGGTCCTGGCGAGATTCTCCTATGCCTATCAAGAGACCGGTTGTATATGGTACAGCTGCTTTGCCTGCTGCGGTAAGAGTGGCAAGTCTGACTTCAGGTACTTTATCTGGACAGTTGTAATGAGGCTGTCCTGGTGCCGACAGCAATTTCAGCGATGTCGATTCCAGCATCAGTCCCTGACTGACGCTACTCTCCTTCAACAAAGCAACGTCATCGTCGCCCATGACGCCTGCATTTACATGAGGCAGCAGCCCTGTTTCTTTTAGTACTATCTTTGCTGCATCTGCTACATATTCTATTGTACTCTTGTACCCCCCAAGCTCTATCAATTCCAATGCTGCTTTTGGATACAACAACTCTGGTTTGTCTCCCAATGTGAAGAGTGCCTCTGTACAGCCTTGTTGTGCTCCTAATATGGCTACATCTAATATTTCTTGAATGGTCATGTAGCATCTTCTTCCTGGGGTGGGTGGGAGGGCAAATGTGCAGTAGCCACAGGAGTCTCGACAGATGCGGGTGATCGGGATGAAGACTTTGGGGGAGAAGGTGATGATGTTGGTGGGGTGGCCTGTGTCTCTGAGAGCTGCTGCTTGAGTTGTGAGGGTTGAGAGATCCTGGGTAAGGAGGGAAGAGAGGTTTTGGTGGTGGTAATGGTGGTGATGAGGGGTGGTGGGGGTGGGGGTGATGTTACTAGTGGCATGTGTAATGTGAGTGGCAGAGGAGCGGGAGGACGTCGGGGGAAGATGGAGTCGGGGAAATGTATCATTGAGAAGCTCGTTGGGGTATTTCAAGGGTTTGATGTGACGTGAAATAATGACGACATGCATGTTATATCTTCCTGGTGGACCAATATATTGTTAAGAAGAAAGAATCGATGCGATGTATTAATCAACTGATCAGATTGCGCTATACTTAATTAGCTACGAGTCTTTATGGCATACTCAATTGCCAATACACCAAAATAATCTCTTAACTTATATATAGAATTATGAGCGCTGTTCTACCATTTCTTACAACGTAACCCCCTCTTTCTCACCCTACGTCGGGGTTGACCCCATCCCCCACCATACATACATGCGCACAGTAGCTCTGGGCTTCATCCAGGGTCAGTCCCTCTCTGGGGCAAAAGTGTAAGAAATATAAATAAATAAGTATTTTCACCATCGACTGCTTCCACACATTACCACCACCATAATCAAGATCCCTATTCCCTATCAGCTGGTGAAGCATGCCCTGACACTGGATGAAGCAAGAGAATGAAACGTGGTACTCCAAACAACTGCCTCTTTTCTAGCAAAGGCCTCCTCCTCCTTCTCCTCCTCCTCTTGTATCAGTGTGGTTATAGATTCATATGTTGTTTAGTCTATATATCTTGCTTTTACATGGCACTTAGAGTTTACCTTAGGTACATGCAATTAAACAAGGCACTCAACATCTTGAAAAAAAGTAGATGGAAAATAAAGAATGCAGTTGAAAATTCATCAGGAGTTTTCCTTCAAAAGAGAAATAGAATACAAAAGTGAGAGAATAGGGTCACATCACTTTAGACAATGGAAAACCGGTCAGCTCTTCAAGATAGTGGACACATACATGCAAGATGAAAAATATTTAAAAAATCTGCTTTTCAGTTAGGGAGCGCGGATGATGATTTGAAGCGGCCAAAGACCCCGTTTCCATTGACTCGGCTTAAATACCCCCTAAACATTAGCTATCACACACAAATGCCAACTTGCTGCACCTGTTGACGAGCCTATGAAATCGACAGATTTGACAGAACTTGTAGGCACATCCAAAATGTATGGAACCTCGGTGTAAGTGACGACATTGAGGTTAGGGTCTGTTCGCTGACATGATCGAGCGATGGGATCAAGGTTTTCTGAACCACAACCTCCAGCATAGAGGTACGTCCCCCAGCAGTAAACTTTGTTTTCATCAGTGACACCGCAGGATGCATACCATGCAGTCGTGATCGCCTTAAAAGACAATGAGGTGATCAATCTGGTGGGCGATAGAATGTCCGGTGGCCACTGGCCTGAGGGTGATATGCCGGCAACTTCCCCTGAGTAGTTCGTTCCCCAGCACCAGACTTCTTCATCAATAGTAAGAGCACAGGCATGCCAACCAGATACAGCCACTGAACGCCATTTCTTGCCTGCCAACGATCCAATGGTCATCTCCAATGGCATATCAACACCATTAGCTGATTGCTGATCATTGATGGCATCTCCAAGTAGACCTCTTTTTTTGGCTCCCCAGCAAAATAGCTTATCAGAGCTGTCGATGCCACAAATAGTATGTTCCCCTGCTTTCATCATCTTCCAGGTGTGGCCTCCCGTTATTTTGACTGGTGAGTTTTGATCTGGCGACTTGGAGCCATTTCCTAGACTGCCCCATTCTGAATTTCCCCAACAATAACCATTATCGGTTGCCTCTGTGCTGATTGCACAAGTAAACTCATATCCTGTAGCTATAAATTTAAATTTCAAAGAACTGTTGACTTTGGTTGGTACATTCAAATCTGTATTAGGTACTATTTGAGCACCCACGCCCAGTTGACCTGCGAGTAAACAAAAAAAAACATTAACATGAGGGTTAGTCACAGTACATACTGTTAGATAGGTACTAACCTTTTCAGCAGCAGTTGCCGTACCTTTATTATTTTTACCCCAGCAATAGATATCCTGTCCAGGGTCAGTGACACCACAAATATGATATTCGCCCACAGAGAGAGTGCTGAAAGTAAGACCGCCATCCACTGCCACAGGGTTCTCGATGGGAATAGAACTGTCAATGGGCACGCCTGCGCTACCCACCTGCCCATTCGAGTTTATTCCAAAGCAGTGGGCTTTCTTATACTTGTCCAGGCCACAGGTATTGTAGTAGCCAGTATGCAAAGAAGACCTGCAGAAGGTTGTGGGTTGTTAGTTTATCTTTGTATATAACTGCAGACTGGAACCATAATATATATTGATATAGATCCGTAGAGATTTGTCAAAATTTGATATGAGAAATATTCCACAATATAGACCGGGTATACACATACATACATGTACAATGTATCATACTTACCAAACAATGGGATCTTTCAGTAGCCTTGGAGTGTATTGATTCTCACCATTGGAAGATTCCAAACCCAATCCTAGAGGGCCAATGTTCCCCGCCCACCCTTCTCCAGAACAGTACATGTTGAATGTCCTGACAACACCTTCATTGTCCAAAAAATGAGTGGCAGCATCCTTGACGGTAGAGCAAATAAGCTTTTCAGTAAAATCGACATCAGTAGAGCAGGTGGTACCTGATACTTGGCATTGTGGCTGGGCAGTACAGTCTGAGCAAGCAGTGTCAGCAGTAGCAGAGCAAGCTGCAAGAATGTACTTGCCAGTGCCACAGGTGGTGGTACAAGATTTGCAAGTATTGGTGGAGGAGTCAAGATACTGACCAGCAATGCAGGTTGGTGTGATGGGAGGGGGGGTTGGTGGTGGGCCGGTTGGTGTGATGGGAGGGGGGTTTGGTGGTGGGCCGGTTGGTTCCTTTGGGGGTTTCATTGGAGGGAGGAGATCTTTGCTTCCATACAAATTCATGCACTTTTCAAATCCAATTATGCAGTTGGGGGTGATGCGAGAGACCTGCTTTGGGGTGAATCCAACTATGCCTAGGATTTTCACAGCTTCAGCAAAGTCGCCACCATTGACAACCTTCACCAGATCAGCCTGGATCTGTTTGGCTACCTCCAAGCTATTGGTCTTCACAAACAAAGAGATCAAAAGGTCCGGAGTGGCACGGGAGCTCTTCTTTTTGTACAACTGGCAGACAGACCAGACATTCTTCAGCTTGGTAGAGGCCTGTTGAGCTGCTGTCTTGTCGTAGGCATCCTTTTGTTACAACGAAAAAGTTAGCAGGGAGGGAGGGAGAAGTGCATGTGAGTGATGGAATTCTTGAGATTGAACTCATATTTATAGCTGGAGAAGAGAAATAATTGTTGAATTTTGTGCTATGTGCCCTGAAAGCATCACGATTGTCATATATATATATATATCGCCTCTGCTAATCAGTAGTTATTTCTACTTACCTGTGCCTTGGTCAACCATTCATTGCAGCTTTTCCCCTTGGTCTTTGTATCGACGCGAACGTGGTACTTGGCCTTGGTCTCAGAAGCTCCTGGAGCTTGCTGTGGCTTTTTTGTTGGCTTCTTCTTTGATGGCTTTGGCTTTGGCTTTGGAGAGGCAACCTTACCCTTGGGCACCATCAACCAGTGCTGCTTTCCGGTGCCATCATTGCTGGCATACATCTGGACTTTCTTGGCATTGCAATTGCCATTAGGAACCCCAAGGTAGACTTGCTTTCCACAGCCCTGGGGTGGCTTTTTGGATCTGATGGTGAAGGTATCAGGCTGACCCTTGACTGGCTCCATGATCCAGCCTTTGAGAGCTCTGCCAGCAGCCATGGCGAGGGAGCAGTCGGGCTTCTGCTTGAGAACAGGGGTGGCTTGACACTCTTGGTTTCCACCAACTTCAATACTGGATGCATCACGGCCCAAGGTCACATTCCACCAGCCAGCTCGACGAGGGACGTCTCCCATGAAGAGCTTGGTGGTGTCGGAGGCGATGGGGCAAGATCTTCTTAGATACTTGGCTCCAGCTCCACAGGTTCTGCGGAGAGCAGAGACTATGCGATAGCGTCCAGAGTTCAAGTCAGAGTTGGGAATCCTGTGATGGTTAAAGTAGGAGGATATGTTAGCTATAGCTAAGTAAGCTAGTACAGCAAGCTTGCACGGTGCAACCAAGGTGCCAGATCTGAATTCTTTGCTCTAGATACTATTTTGGAAAGTGTAGGAGATTCATGACTTGAACTTACCCATTAATGGCTCCGGATGGTTGTAATAGTTGTGCGATAGCACACACTACCAATATAAGAGTGAACAGCGTCTTCTTCATCGAAAGAATGCTTCTAAATCGGATTTGAATAGGGCACAAATTTGCAAATGGCTGGAATGGCCCTGTAGCGGTGTTGGTGTCCAAGTAGACAAATGAATCTCCTCTATAGAAATAGAGGGAGGGTGTTAAAATCTTTAATGTGGAGGCGGGACAAAGTTTGGCAGGCAATCAGTTATATATTAGCATTATAATTACTTACTAGCCAGTAAAACTATAACACTAGAATAGCAGCTGCAGGATAATGATAATGACCACGGCTGAGAACTTTGGTGGCAATTTATGTCTGGATAAACTCGCATCATCATGTTTTTTTCTCCTTTTGCAGCAGTCAAAAAACTACTGCTTTTTTCCCCCCGCGGTGGACGCCACGTGGCGGCTTGCAGGCGGCCCACGGGAAATCATGTTGTTACATGATTGGAAGGAGGACTACACACGGCAATCCCATCCTCCTGTGCGTGGGGCTCCTTTGGGTAAGCAAAGGTTGGTGATTTGATTCCTTTAACACATGCTCCCACACAGTAATGAATCGATGATATGAATAACGTTCCACAACTACGTAGACAGCCCTTGCCCTTACCCTCTCATGTTGTTACATGATTGGAAGGAGGACTACACACGGCAATCCCAGCCTCCTGCGCGTGGGGCTCCTTTGGGTAAGCAAATCTCATGTTGTTACATATATTTCCAATTCTAATTCTTATAATTTCTGCCTCTTACCCCCACCCTCCCCTTCATCAGCCTCAGGCACAGTCATCGTCTCCCCCCCTTCCCCATCCACCCCCATTAGACTATCAGGCACCACCGCATACCTATCACCCGTTGGTATGTCATACATAACCACGGGATGCGCTTCCTTCATTAACGCCGATAACTGCATACTATTCTTGCATAGATCTTTCACTTCTATTGGAATGTTGACATCAATGGTGTCGGAGTGGCCTAGTTGACCGTTCACGCCACGGCCCCAGGAGAAGAAGGTTCCCTCTGAGGTCACTGCCATGCTGTGCTTCCAACCTGTGGCAAGGAGGATGACTTTTTCATGGGAGAGAGTTTGGACTTGGATGGGGGAGGTTTGATCTTTGTTGTCTCCTAGACCCAACTGACCAAATTTACCCCTGTGTATATATAGAGAGGTGGAGGAGAAGAGAAGGAGGGAGTGTGTGTGAGAGAGAGAAACGGAGAAAGAAGGAAAGAAAAAGAGGAAGAAGAAGAAGAAGAGACCTAATACCACAACAACAAAAACAAATCATTAATAAAAAAACCTACCATCCCCAAGCAAACAATTTCCCATCACTATCAGCAGCCAAAGTATGCCTCCACCCCCCCCGCACTCCCACCATGACAGCATCCTTCAGCGCCTCTACCTTTTTCGGCACCAGTTGATCGCTATAATCCCCATGCCCAAGCTGCCCATATTTACTCCACCCCCAACTCCACAGCTTCCCTTCAGCATCTACCCCTAGAGTATGCCTCCATCCACATGCTACCATCTTGATGGTGGTCCCTGTGGTCTCTAGTGTCACCTTGGTGGGCAGGTCTCTATCGCTCCTCTCCCCGTCTCCCAAGTTACCATACCTCCCCCACCCCCAGGCCCAGACTTCGCCTGTATCGGTGCATATGACAGAGTGCTCTGCACCTGCAGCCACTCCTGTGACCTTCTTACCCGCTAGATCCTCTACTTTTTGAGGGATGAGGGAGTCGACGAGAGAACCGAGGCCCAGCTGGCCGTTGCTGTTGCGACCAAAAGTGAAGAGGTCACCTTCATCGGTGGAGACGAGGGTGTGTGTGTCTCCACAGGCTACTGCAGCAACTGTTTTATAGCTGAGGGCAGGGATTGGGGCTGGGAGGAAGACGTCTTTACAGTCGCCATGGCCCAGTCTGCCAAAATCGCCCCATCCCCAGGCATAGACTTGTTTGTTGGTGTGTGAGACAGCAATGGAGTACTCGGCGCCGCAATGAACTGACGAGATGTCAGAGTGTAAGAGGGAGAAGATGGCTTGAGGTCTGAGGCGTTCTTCTGCATCTCCGTGGCCGAGCTGACCGTCTTCACCACGGCCAAAGCTGACCGTGACAGTGCCGTTGGGAGTTTTGAGGAGAGCGAGGGAATGGGAGCTGCCGCAGGAGATGGAGACGATTGAGACATCAGTTGGCTGTGACATTTTCGGATGTGCAGGGTATCTGATCAGTGTATATGGTTTGGTGGTTGATGTGTAGGTGCAGAACAAGTCTTGTGAGGAGTTGGAGAGTTGTTAAAAGAATTCCGAATGATCTTTATCTATCTATATTAGTGTCGGTCAAAGTCGTTTTTGCACTCAAAACAATAGATATACACTCGTATACATTGATGAATCTCCTATTTCATGGGTAATTTCGAAACTATAGCCGTAATTCGGACCAGCATCGCCCTTTTTTGCAGAGAAAATGTCCTCCCCATCGATCTTCGCCACCAAAACCTTCGAGATCAACAGGGAAAGAGAGACTGAAGAATGCTACAGAAGGAGCCCAACATCCCTTCCTCCTCTGTTCTACCTCTCCCTACGTAGCAGCAAAAATTAAACACGTTCATTACACACTCCTATATACAATCCACAAAAGCAAATCGACATATCATTAGACGCACAATCTGTAAGTGACATATCTTCCAGCAGTCTCTGATGCACGAACGATACGCACCACCTGCCCCCTCTGCATCCCATAATACCTAGCGACAGGATCATGAAACTGAATCCTAGGCAACTGAGTATCCTTCACTTTATATCTCTCCAACAACACCCTCTTTTCACTGGGCGTCAAGATGTTATGTTTTGGGACCAACATGTGCTTTGTAATGTTGACCAACAACTCTGTTTCCTGGAATAGTTCTATAAAGTAATTCTTAGCCTGTACTTCTTGTAGGCACTGCTTGGCAAAGGGGGTCATGGCGGAGGCTACGACCATGATGGCGTGTCGGACAGATTCATGTTTCATTCGCTCGAGGAAGGTTTTGATGGTTTTGACGCCGACTTTTTGTTCTGTGGGATAGAAGACAAAGATTTGGTCATGGTAGTCATCCTCTTGTTTGTAGGTCATGATGGTGAGATCTTCTTTGACTGGTTCGTCTCCGAATCTATCTTTGAATGCGTCTATTGTTAGTTCTCGTTCCTCCTGTGAATTGTGGAGTAGGGAAGGGGCGGAGCGGTGAGATTCTGATGTGTTGCAGTGGACATTACATCGTCAATAATACTTGGTTCTCCATGACTCATATCAGCATGATGGGCGGTGTGGAGGCTAGCATGGTGAACAAACCATTTTTTTATGTCCGAACAAGAACAAAACAAATCTAATCCATCACCCTTGAGAAGAGCGAGGGAAAAATACATACCTGACTAACTAAGTAGCCTCTATCATGCAGCATTTCTAGGCATGTCCTACGAATCCTATAGTATCTAGTGAGATTATCCATATTTCCTGAGCTTCACACTGCGATTTATGGGATGCAAAACACTCAGTTGATGAGCCTTTCTATAAACATGGAGCACTCAATTACACGTCAAATTAACAACCTTTGACATTAATATGTGGTCTCTATTTCTTCATCTATCGGTTCACTATTACAGAGAGAACATAAACGCTTCTCCATTTCTAGGAGGCCCCACCACCGCCGGCCTTCCCTCCTCTTCCCTCTCTACTCCTCCTCTGCTGCATGTGCTCCTCCTCCATCCCTTTTAGAATGCCACAACTTTGCATCTGTAGCATTATAAAACCCCTCCTTCTCCTTCCTCTTTACCATCTGATCTTGTTCTCTCTCAGTCAGTGGTATAAATGGATCAGCTATTATCGACAGCTCCTTTTTCAGCTCTCCCACCAGCTCGGCCTTCCCCACTCCTCCTACTCCTTCCACCAACCCTACCTGAGCCGTCTCACTACAAACAAAAAACTCCTCTATTATACTACTATCGCTATTATTATTATTATTATCTTTATCTAACTCTGCTATATGATCTAAAAAGTGCCGCCACGCAACAACATCGTTCTCCAGCTCCAGCTGCTGCTCTGCCACCATGGCTCTATACTTTCCAGCATCAAAACACCCTCTCCCCCTAGCTCCCAATAGCCTCCTCTTCACCTCCACCCCAGCAACCTTATCAGGACACAACCATCTATGTGCCTTGCCAGCAAACTGCCCTATTAAAGCAAAATGCTCAAAGGGATTAAATCCACAAAATAACTGTGCAAACCCTAGACAACCATACGTCCCAACCGTCTCCTCAATATCTCCATTTTCCTTCATATAATGGTCAGTATCAAAACAAGGAGCTCCTCCTTTATATGTCAACAATGGAAGGATTCTCTCTGCTCTTTGATTATGGGCTTCTATCGTCACATTGGCGTATCCATTGTTTGTAATGTTAACGGGCAGTGCCTGCCACTTGGCAATCTGTAGTGGTGGTCTGAAATCAGCAGAATGGATCGCTTGAGCTGGAAGGCTGCCAAAAGAAAACATCGTCTCGTATGGACCAGCAATGTGGCCATCATAAGAACCGATGATACCAAAAGGGCGAACTCGTCCATTGCATCCCCAGTTCTGTTTGTCTCTCCAGTCGACGCCAGCATAGCGCAGCATGTGGGAGGCCAGGTTCAGGCCTTGTGAGAGTATAAAGGCAGAGGCACCTGCATCGGAATAATACTTGACATCCCATTCTGTACTATAGCAATCAAATATACCATTATTACTACTATCTTGGAGCATGGATTTAATGACCTCAGCAGTGGCTGCCCAGGCATGTCGAACAATGAAAGGATTCTTCCTCCATTCTCCGTTTGCCTTGCCACCCAGTGGAGCTCCTTCACAATTTATCATGGCCCCTACCATTCCCACCTTATTACCACTATTACCACTACTAGGATTATTATTACCACTACTACTACTGCTATTAGTATTAAGAGGGGCAGTGAATGCAGTAGTCCAGTGCATGTGACCCCTGACACTAGGCGGTATAAATGGTCCCAAAGCATATGAATCCACTACAACTACATACTTGAACTTATTATTATCAACAGATGATGAAAAGTCAATTATTGAAGGTTGATGATGATGTAATACAGATCCCAGTACTGCCCATGTATTGCCTTTCAATCCCCTACTCTTATGACTGCATGATGATGATGGATTCAAGTCTTGAGGGACAGAAACCATGGTCGCACCCAACACAGGCAACAGTTGTTTCACCAACCCTCCTCCTCCATCTCCTCCTCTCACAGGAAACGTCTGCTTCCTAACATCCTCTGGAGTAGCATCTACTACATAATACTCTACATTATCATTCTTTTGGATGGCAATCTTGGAAAAATAGTCTAAACTGGCGTCATGCTCTGTGTTGAGGCCATGGTAGATGAAAATGACGGCGGTTTTGGAGGTAGCGGGGGGCATGGGCGGTTGGGAAGGGGGTTGGATGAATATGAGGGGGAGGGGTTCTGGGTGTGGTTTGCCTCTTGATTTCTTAGGTCTAGGTCGTGGTGATGGTTGCTTTGGTTTAGTTGGAGGAAGTGAAGGAGAAGTGCGACTGATACTGGAGGTGGTAGGGGCAGTCCATTTATCATCCTCATCTTCTTCCTCTGTGTTGTTATAATCTATTGTGCTTTTATGATAATCTTTGTAGTCATTGTCATCTTTACTAGCATTACTGGGCTGTATGGTAGGTGGTGGTGAAGAAGAGGGAAGTTCCTCTAGACTGGTAGTGTCATGCCATTGTTGATGAATATGAGAATTGCCGGGTTTGACATTGTCGTGGTTCTTAGTTCTATCATGATTGTGGGTATATTCAGTGGGCTTTACGTGTAGTTGGTGTTGCTGCTGAGGAGACCTTGCATTGAGGTCGAAGAGGACGCTGGAATTATGCCAAACAAAGAAGAGGACGAGGATGCCGATGCCGAATGGGAGGAAGAGGCGGTTGGGAGGTTGGTGTCGTCTTTCGGGCGGCTTATGCATCTTTGTAGTGTTAGTGCTGTGTATCTATCTATGGATCGTCATCTGAGTGTCAACTATATGGACTAGTATGCAAACAGCTGGGTTGGGCGAGAAAATAATAACAAATAAATGTTTGAGTGTTTTTTGACAATTTGCAAGAGGTGATTGCTCAGGCAGTTGATATCTTCATTTTTGTATTGTTGTAAGTGTTGCAGATATTTTAATTTTGAAAGAGTTACGTTGAGATCAAACCGATTTTGTGACTTTGGTTTTGTCACCGACACAGCGAGCTCGAGAGCAGGGGGAGAGAGATTGGTGGTCAGTATTTTGGGTAGGCATGCCTATGGCGTCAGTTTTTATTGCCTGACAGGGTGTTTTAGATACTAATAACCTAGAGATATAAATACAGATTTATGTTAGCAGCTTGAATGAGACAAAGTGGGGGGGCATGGGGAGTGATGCCCAGAGAGAGAGAGAGAGAGAGAGAGAGAGAGAGAGAGAGAGAGAGAGACGAACGTCGTTCCCTTCTCTCCTATTTCTCAACCAAAAGGCTGGGTATCCCCATCAAATGAATGTTTGAATACCTTGATGCAGACACAATGAATACATAGATATATAGCATAGATACTGGGTAATTTCTGCGCAAAGTTTGAAATCGTGCTAATCACTAGCTTTTCCTGTGACAATGGGGACTAAAGTAGACGTGCAAAAACATGTCAACGGGTCCAGCTTTGCAGAACTTCTTCCTGATGAGCAAGACTTGCCATATGAAGAAGAACTTTTGCGTAATCCCTATTCAGTAAAGTTGTGGATGCGCTATTTAGACGCCAAGAAGGGTGCTCCATCAAACAAACGTTACATCATTTATGAGAGAGCACTCAAGGCATTGCCAGGTTCATACAAGGTAAGTCTATATTCTCGGTTTCCCTCAAAATAAACATTGTCATCTTCCGATTGGGGAAGACAATCCTAATTTCCTCCTCCTCCTTCCACAACTCACCTCTTTCCCTCCCCACCCCCTTCCCTTCCTTCAGCTATGGCACGCCTACCTCACAGAACGCAAAGCAGCAATCAAACATCTCCCCACCACCCACCCCCTCATCGACTCTCTCAACAACACCTTCGAAAGATCCCTTGTCACCATGCACAAAATGCCCCGCATCTGGACCGACTACCTCTCCTTCCTCACCACCCAACAATCCCTTATCACCAGGACACGTAGAGCCTTCGACAGGGCCCTCATATCCCTCCCCATCACCCAACATGACAGAATATGGGTTTTATATCTAACATTCATCAACCAGCCAGCCATTCCAACAGAGACAGCAGTCAGGGTATACAGACGGTACCTTTTACTAGAGCCTCATCATGCAGAAGAATACATAGCATATTTAAAAATAAAGGAAAGATGGGGAGAAGCTGCTGTTTGGATGGCTAATGTGGTTAATGACGATGGGTTTAGATCTTTAGAGGGGAAATCTAGGCATCAGTTGTGGCTGGAATTGTGTGATCTCATCACCAAACACCCATCTGAAGTCTCATCTTCTTCCTTCTCTTCAGGAAGAACAGGAAGTACTACAAATAATACTATCAGTACTGCTGGTATAAAGGTAGAGGCAATGCTGCGGGCAGGAATACAAAAGTATACAGATGAAGTGGGTAGATTGTGGACCTCTCTAGCTGACTATTACATAAGAAATGGAATGTTTGAAAAGGCAAGAGATATATATGAAGAAGGCATGGTGTCAGTGATCACTGTGAGAGACTTTTCATTGATATATGATGCATTGACATATTTTGAAGAGTCTTTGATTAGTGCTAAGATGGAACAACAAGCTGGTAGTGAAGATGAAGAGGGAGGGAACCGTGATGAAGATAAGGACGATGCCAGGAACTTTTTGTTGGTAGACCAAGGCGATGACTTGGATCTAAGACTGGCAAGACTAGAGAACCTAATGGAACGGCGTCCCGAGCTGCTGTCCTCAGTGATCTTGAGACAGAATCCACACAATGTACACGAATGGCATAAAAGAGCCAAGCTGTATGCATCAGATCCAGTTAAACAAATAATGTGCTACACTGAAGCTATAAAGACGGTAGACCCCGGTAGAGCGGTAGGAAAACCACATGGGCTGTGGTGTGCATTTGCTAAATTGTACGAGAAGAATGGAGATTTAGAAGCTGCTAGAGTCGTGTTTGAAAAGGCTACGAATGCTTCTCAGCAGTCTAGGTTAAAATATTTAGATGATCTAGCTCAAGTATGGACAGAGTGGTCTGAAATGGAACTGAGACATAAGAATTATGGTAAAGCTCTGGAATTACTGAGAAGAGCAACCAGAAGACCACCGAGGCCAAGAAGTAGAGAAGAAGAAGCTGGGATGCCACTAGAAGCCAGGTTGTACCGCTCTCTGAAACTATGGCAATCAAGGATTGATCTGGAAGAAAGTCTAGGGACATTCAAAAGCACTAAAGAAGCCTACGAAGCAGCAATAGACTTAAAAGTAGCAACAGTACAAATGGTGTTGAATTTCACATCATATCTACAAGAAAAGAAATACTTTGAAGAGAGTTTCAGAGCGTATGAAAGAGGAGTGCATGCTTTCAGTTACCCTCATGTCAAGGACCTGTGGACTGCGTATCTGGCGCAATTTGTATCAAGGTATGGGGGTACAAAAGTGGAGAGAACTAGAGATTTATTTCAAGAAGCATGCACCACTGCCCCTCCTCAGGAAGCCAAACCGTTCTACCTTCAATATGCCAAATATGAAGAGGCACATGGTCTCTCTCGTAATGCAATGGCCATATACGAACAAGGTATTAAAAAAGTCGACCCAAAACAGAAACTGTCACTGTATGAAGTCTACCTCGCCAGAGCGTCTGAATTATTCGGCATTGGAAAAGTCAGAGAAGTGTATGAGTCTGCATTTGAAGATGAAGACCTCCCAGCTTCTGATCTCAGAACGCTGATGCTCCGTTATTCTGCTCTTGAACAACGATTGGGCGAACACGACAGAGCTAGAGCAATACTGGCACAGACATCTGATCTGGCTGATCCCAAGGCGGCAGAATCTGCTGGATTCTGGAGTGAATGGAATGCGTTTGAGGTAAAATATGGCAATGAAGAGAGTTTCAGGGAGATGTTGAGAATTAAGAGATCAGTGGCAGCCAAGTATGCGAATACACACTTTAATGCGGTCATTATTGATGCTTCTGTTGTTTCTATACCTGAACAAGCAGTAGGAGGAGGGATAGGAGAGAAGAGGAAGTATGAAGATGTTATGACTGCATTGGAAGAGGAACAAATACAAGCTCCTATTGATGTTCCTCCTGCTATTGCTCAGGGAACAAGAGTACCTGGATTTGTCAGTGCTGGTGTTATTCAACAAGGCAAGACTGAGGATGGTGATAAGGAGGAGGGTGCTAAAGGTAAAGAGGCAGCTGTTAATCCTGAAGATATTGATCTAGGAGACTTTGAGGATGATGACGAGGATGAGGATGGTGGTGATGGTGGTGGGGAGGATGACGAAGGAGTGGAGACCAAGGCAGTTCCTGATGCTGTGTTTAATGGATTGGGGGAGAGGTATAAAAAACAAAAAAAACAGATGAATGAATAATGTGTATTGTGAAGGATTGATGTGTTGTATGTATATAGGTGTTAATAGTGGTATGTGTATCTCCTTTCTCTTCTTGACTGTGGGGTTAGGGGGGGCGGCGGCTCGGAAGGGAGAGGAGACAAGGAGGGGAGGAGTGGGGAAGGTGTGTAGGGCCTATAAAGAGTGGCAGGGGTAAGAGAAGATGTTAGTTCGTATTAGATATTGTCTGGAAGCGTAAATACCAGATTATTTGCTGTTAGCAAAGCGATAATCAAATAAATAAAGTAGTCATCACTGTTTTCATCACTAGCCAAAAAACAAGATAGTTAGGATTAGAGAAGACTCCAACGAATAGCATCATGGCGTCAAAAGGCAAAGGATTGATGGAACAGGTATGGATGCAACTCTTCCCAACTCTAATCGGAAATGCACAGCTTGACATCGCACTTTGGCCACTAATTTCACCTGTTTTCGTCATTGCAGGACCTTACCACTCTAGATATAAACTCCTTGACCCCACTGTCCCCAGAAGTTATCTCTCGTCAAGCAACCATCAACATTGGTATGTCCCCGACGTCTCTTCGCGCGCTCTCTCCCCCCCCCCCCTCTCTCTCTCTGTGCCATTTCCCAAAAAGACTAATCCCACCCCCACACTCCATCCAATTATAGGTACCATTGGACATGTGGCCCATGGTAAATCCACTGTAGTCAAAGCCATCTCTGGCGTCCAAACCGTCCGTTTCAAAAACGAACTCGAACGTAACATTACCATCAAACTAGGCTACGCCAATGCTAAAATCTACAAATGCAAAGACGACAGCTGTCCTCGCCCCGCATGCTACAAAGCCTACGGCTCCAGCAAAGAAGACAATCCCAAATGCGACGTCCCAGGTTTCGAATCCTCAGAAATGCAGCTCTTACGCCACGTCTCCTTTGTCGATTGCCCCGGCCACGACATTCTCATGGCCACCATGCTCAACGGTGCCGCCGTCATGGACGGAGCCCTCCTTCTCATTGCAGCCAACGAACCCTGCCCCCAACCCCAAACCTCAGAACACTTGGCAGCTGTGGAGATTATGCGTCTGCAGCATATCATCATCCTCCAGAATAAAGTAGACTTGGTCACAGAAGCAGCAGCTCTCAATCAACATGAAGCCATCAGCCGTTTCATTCAAGGCACCATAGCAGAGAGTGCTCCTGTAGTTCCTATATCAGCTCAGCTCAAGTATAATATTGATGCTGTTTGTGAGTATGTCATTAGGAAGATTCCTGTGCCAGTGAGGGATTTTACTTCTCCTCCTCAGATGATTGTTATTAGGTCTTTTGATGTCAATAAACCAGGGTCTGAGGTTGATGAACTCAAGGGTGGTGTAGCTGGTGGTAGTATCTTACAGGTAAGCTATTTGGTATTGTTTCTTAGAGAGTAGTAGTAGTACTAGTAGTAGTAGTAGTTACCTGATGACAAAGCAGAGGCCCATGATAATGGCATGACTCGGCCTCTCGTCATCATCAGGCATATTAAATTAAAAGCAGGGACTAATGGTGAGCAGGGTGAATATTCATATACTGATCCAGTTGCTCAATCCACCCAGCTACAAATCTTCATTCTAAATTAGCAAATTACCATTACCCATCCATTGTGTGTGGTAGTGATAGTGTGCTTTTCTCTCTCTCTCCTATTACTGCTGCTACTCTCGCTCCCTCCTTAACCTTCTCCCTTTGTTCTTTCTCTCTTTACTACGTGGCTAGCAAACTAATCAACATCCATCCTTTCTTCCTTCTATAATTATGCGTGATTTACAGGGAGTATTAAAAATGGGTCAAGAGATTGAAATCAGACCAGGTATCGTCACCAAGGACGCTTCCGGCCAAATCAAATGCATCCCCATCTTCTCCCGCATCGTCTCCCTCTTTGCAGAACAAAATCCCCTCCAATACGCCGTTCCTGGAGGACTCATCGGTGTCGGTACCACCGTAGACCCCACACTCACTCGCGCGGATAGACTGGTCGGTCAAGTACTCGGTCAAGTGGGCGCCCTCCCCGAGGTGTTCACCGAGCTGGAAATCAACTTCTTCCTGCTCAGACGTCTGCTGGGAGTGAGAACTCAAGGAGAAGGTAAACAAGGGAAAGTGAGTAAATTAACAAAGAACGAAGTATTAATGTTAAATATTGGGTCAATGTGTACGGGAGCTCGAGTATTAGCGGTTAAAGGGGATTTGGCAAAGTTGCAGCTGACCAGTCCGGTGTGTACCAAGGAAGGGGAGAAGATTGCACTGAGTAGGAGAGTGGAGAAGCACTGGAGGTTGATTGGATGGGGACAGATTCAGAAAGGTATGGTGTTGGAAATGTAAATGTAATAATTGATGGATCTATAGATAGAGTATTAGGAATGGATAGGATAAGAATGTGGTTATTGTTGCCTCTCTCTGCCCTCCCCAAATGGCTGCATCACGTCTAGAGCGTATAATTGTCGGTGACTATGGACTCCATCATGGTTCATATCAAGCTTGCATTTGAAATTCATCAAGTCGGGTGTATCGCTAGTCGTGTTTCAGAAGTATCATATAAGACGTATCCAGGTCGCTACTATTAAAAATTAGGTAGAAATCACTTCTCCCACCAATCAGACACAGTGTAAAGTAGCCATGCTCCCCACACTAATCCAATGTTTACGGCGATCGTCACACCTGGATTCATTTGCATGGACCTCAGTAGCAGCAACACAAGCTTTCCCAACATTTCCACAGAACATCACTCCCCGACCAACAACACCATCCCCCCAACCAATCTCCCTCCGCTCCATTGCCTCCTTCCCAATTCCCACCCCCTCCACCACAACCACAACCACCACAACCGCAACCAACCCCAAAAAAGCAGACTACAAAATCCTCCTAGCTCTCCACTCATTCGAAGAACACCATATCAAACATGCTAGCACCCACATATCCCAACTCTGTCAATCCATCAACCTCCACCCCCCCACCTGGGCAGCCATGCCCATCAAACGCACCCTCTTCACCTTACTCAGGTCCCCCCATATCCATAAGAAGGCTAGGGACCAGTATCAGATGTTGAGGAGGAAACATGTGGGTATGTTGCACACTCAGCATCTTAATACCGCCAATATGATGTTGCAGATTGTAAAGGAATTGCAGCTTCCTGGAGTGGAAGTTCATGTTAAAGTTGAATACCCCGGCACTATTGACACATAGTTGATAGAATACTTATAACTTGTTCTTATTACAGTGTAAATACATATACATGCTAGATGCCTTGAGTACTGATGACTTGAAGAGCATGCATCAGTTGAGTTGCTACTTTTGATGCTCCACTCGAAACAGCAGGATGCGTATATGCAAGTAATTTGGCACTATTGACTGCTTCTTGTAGTGTATTGGATAAATCTGATAAGTAACTATCTATATCTACCATACAAGTACTACTATTATCATTATTATGATGCTGATGTTGCTGCCATAAATCTTCCGATGCATACTCCTCCCCTTCTTCACCGCCATCATCATTAGTACCTTTTTGCTGCTGCTGCTGCTGTTGTTGCTGTTGTTGAATGATCCAGCCAGGTAGAGCAGATAAACCACTTCCTACCATATCTTGTAACTGATATATAATAACCTCCAATGTGTGTACATTAGTATGATCATGTGGAGAAGATAAGAGCATAGTAGTATGGTGGTGATGATGGTTGTGGGGTGAAGGGTCGTCTATTGCTGAGGAGGGAGCAGTGAGACTACTATTGACTGGATCTAAACCATCAGTAATAATAGTATTAGTAGTAGAAGTGAAGGTTCTCCCACCATATGAAGGAATGTCATTACTTTCCATGATAGTAGCTGATAATAGTTCTTGAATGGTAAGGTTGAATGCATCAGCGCTCTGCTTCACCACCGACATGCAAGCTAGCGGAGCTTTTAGAAATGTCAGCAGCAGATGATGCGCCAACAGTTGATTGTTGTTGTTGTTGTTGTTGTTGTTGTTGTTGTTGTCGTCGTCGTCAGAATGAGGGAGGGGGGGATACCCCTCATCGCCACCATTATTATTATCTATAGTGGTAGTAGTACCATCATAGCTATAACTAGTGTCACAACAGGCCTGCTCCGTCAATAACTGATCTACCAGTTGGTGGAAAGATTCCATATCACTCTGGATATTCAATGCTGATGGTACTTGTAGTAATGAGATAACACATCCTGCTACTCCCTCTATAACTGAATCCATGACTATAGTAGGAGCTGTATGGCTCCCTTCCTGTTGCTTCTTCCCCTGAACTTCCTCCTCCTTATCATTCATATCACTAAGGAATAGTTTGCTAAGAAATTGACATGCCAAGGTGACTGGTGTGATATGCATCATAGCTTGTGTTGCTGGTGGTGGTTGAGTTGTAGTGGTATGGTGAGGATGAGGATGATTATGACGAATATGGAGAAGTTTGAGGAGGATATCGAAATGATGAAGAGGGAGGGTGTTGAGAGTTGTCCACCAGGTAGATAGTGTACTGCTCCATTGTTCAGTTATATTAGTAGTAGTGGTGGTGGTGTTTGGAGGTTGGTTGCTGTCGTGATGATCATTGAGGGAGAGAGTGGCGAGGTGGTGGAGAGGGTCGGGAGTGGCGTTGAGCTGAGATTTGAGTGATTGACACTCTTCTTGGAGTCTGGTGAGCTCTGTATCACGTCTACGCCGTTGTACAATGGCTAGTGCGAGAGCTTGCTTCAAAGAAGGGTCGATAATCATTGTTTTGTTAGGTGTGGAAAGTGTGGGAGGAAAAGGGGTGTTGGTTGGCCTCTCTCGTCTTCTTGCAGTCAGTAACAACACCTATATCTAAGCAATAAATTGAATTGGAATCGTAGATAATAAGGTTTTATTCATCATTTCATCATGCATTAGAAACCCCAAATCAGCATCACTCTGTGCATGGAGCCTGCATCTGAAGAGAAGCTCCCTCTCTCTCCACATGACACACATGACCTTCTTCTTTCTTCTCAAGCACACTCTCTTGTCTTGGACATCTCTCATAATTTCCAACGTTAATAAATCATAATCCCACTAAACCCCAATAGAAGTAGCAACAACCATGAAGTTTTCTCGCACTCTGCTCCTAGTAGTAGCAGCAACAGCTCTCTTCACCTCCTCTTTCTTCTCCCCAGTCACTGCAGACTTTGATTTCAACATCCTCGACCCTTCCTCCTGGGTGGACTATTTCAGCTCCACTGCCACCGACATCGAAGCAAACACCATCAATGACAAACCAGATTTCTGTGGCAAATCTGAATGCCCTCCATTCACTGTTGAAGACACCTTTGATGATTACGAAGTGAGAAAATATGAAAAGGGTCATTGGGCAGTCACTCACATCAACGGCAAGTCGTTTGAGAAAGCATATGTGATGGGCACTACCAGGCTGGCAAAGTATTTCAAAGGAGGCAATACTAATAGTACTTATATGGATATGACTGTTCCTACGTTGATTTGTATGGATGTTGATACCGAAAAAGACGATGATGATAAGATGATGAGTAGTAGAAGTAGTAACAAGAAAGGAGATGAAGAGGAAGAACACTATGCCTTCTCAATGTGGCTCCCATCCGACTGGCAAGACAACCCTCCCCGTCCTACTGCTGAGGAAGTAGAGCTGAAAGAATATGAGGAAACTACCAGTTTCGTAAGGGTATTCGGTGGCTTTGCCACTCAGAACACAATCAAAGAAGAGAGTGCCAATCTCAGAGGAGCTCTGGATCAGAATGATGAAGAGTATGAAGAGAGGGAGGTGTTTGTGGCGGTGTATGATCCTGCAGTGAAGCTTTTGAATAGGCATAATGAGTTGCATATTGTGGAGAAGGGAAGTGGGAAGGAAGTTGGTACTGTTACTGTATCTTGAAGATAAAGAAGATGGAGATGGGAAGTGGGGATGGGAGATGGGAGATGGAGATGTGTATAAGACTAGTGGCACTAGCTGTTTTTGATTCAAGTATCATTCTGTGTATATGTGTAACATCATCATAAGTCTTCCATCATAAATCATAAATCGTTTTCTTCCTTTACTATTTTCCTCTCTGCTCAAGTAATCCAGCTCCAATCTCTGCTATCAATTCCGGCACAATAATCTCCGGAGGACTTGGTCCTGCAAACACCGTAGTACCCGCTACCAATGCATTAGCCCCAGCTCTCGCCACCATACCTGCATTCTCCGCAGTAATACCTCCATCCACTTCAATATTAATCCCCGGATACCGAGCTCTTAGAGCTTCTACTTTAGGAAGTACAGAGGGCATAAACTTCTGCCCTCCAAACCCTGGTCTCACTGAGAGAAGCAGTACAGTGTCAATATTGCCTTGATCTACTAATTCAAAAACAGCCTCTGTTGCAGTTTCTGGAGCTAGAGCAATGCCTGCCATTATTCCAGCAGCTTTAACTTGAGCTACAATAGCAGCTGCCTTGGTGCAGTCCATGTCGACGCCGGCAGCTTCAATGTGGAAGGTAAACTGACTAGCGCCCGCATTGATCATGTCTTTGATGTAATTTTGGGGGTTTAGGACGCACAAGTGGCAATCTAAAAAGGCAGTGGTGTGTTTACGGAGTGATTTGACCACTGGGGGGCCAATAGTGAGATTGGGGACAAAGTTACCATCGAATACGTCGACATGGATCCATTCTGCTCCTGCGTTTGATACTCGGTGAACTTCTTCTGCGAGGCGGGCAAAATCTGCTGAAAGGATAGATGGGGATACAATTGGCTTTGGATGTTGATTTGTAGTAGTAGTAGTAGTGGTGGTGGTGGTGGTGGTAGTGGTGGTGGTGTCCACTCTCCTCTTCTTACTGCCATTATCACCAACCTCACTACCAGCAGCAGCAGTAGCCATCTTGGAAGTAGCATGAACGAGAGTCTTCAACGAAGGATACAAAGCCTTGTATGCATTATAATACTGCTTATACTGCTCATATGTATCTGAATCAGGCTGTACCACCTTATCCACTTGTACCATAGCCTTGGCCGCATCATTCAAGTCACCATACCACCCAGCTGCAGTTGCAGCAAGCATAGCACACCCCAGCGCAGGAGCTTCCGTGCTGCATTTGGTCAATGTGAATGGGATTCCACACACATCAGCGTGAATCTTCATCCAGAGATCTGATTTTGTAGGACCACCTGCTATGGTGACTGAATCTGGCGAATATCCTGCTTTGGCCATAGATTCCAGGACCATTGCGGTACCAAATGCCACCGACTCCATCAACGCTCTATATACATGTCCCCTCCCGTGTTTCAACGTTAATCCAGTCAACGCACCTCTGGACAACGGATCAGTGAAAGGGGTCCTATTCCCTTGAAAGTGATCCAAAGCAATAACACCTTCACAGCCAGGTGGAACAGCTGCAGCTTCTTCCTCTAGAGTGGCGTAGTCGACATCAGGTGCAAAGGTACGTTTGAACCAGGCAATGACAGATCCAGTAGAGGTCTGTCCACCTTCTATAATATTGAGCCCAGGTACCAAGGCATCTGCATATGTTCCCCAAACACCAGGCCCATGTAACTGTTTGTCAGTCATACCCAGGTGGAGGTGGCTGGAGCCAGTAAGGAGTGCCATTTGGTTGGGATGTAAGACACCAAGGCCGATGATACCTATGAAGGCATCTGCACCTCCTTGGGCTACTAGCAGGCCCTCTGGGAGCCCTAGGTGAGAGGCTGCTTGAGAGGTGAAGTTGCCCACTGGTTGGCCTGGGAGTAGGACGTCTAGAGGCCACTTTTTATCAGTGACGAGAGCTTCCAGGCCGAGAGTGGCGAGGAGGGAGAGAGGAGGGCCAGACTTGGCATCACAGTGCCAACGGATGGAAACATTGTTCTGGCTGGCGCATTTACGGCTAGTGAGGCGAAGGTTGATGAAGTCTTGATATTCACAGATGGTGGAGGCTGCATTGAAGGTTGTTGGTTCGTTTTCTTTGAGCCAAAGGGCCTTGCAGAGCATCCATTCGGCTGAGACGGGGCCTTTGCCGCCACCGTTGAGTTTAATAGCTGGGTCATTGGTGGCAGAGATTTTGGCTGCTTGAGGGACTGAGCGCATGTCCATCCAAAGGAGGGCAGGTCTGAGAGGTTTGCCTGTGTCGTCGAGGGCGACAACGGTGCAGCAGGTTGAGTCAACGCAGAGTGCAGAGACGTCGGAGGGACTAATGGCGGCAGTTTTGATGGCTTCGCGTACAGCAGTGCCTAGACATGTCCACCAATCTTCTGGGTCTTGCTCAGCCCAAGAAGGGGCAGGGAAAGACGTGGGGTAGGCTGCTGATGAAAAGGAAATTGGTCTCCCTGATTCATCGAAAATCCCTGCTCTTATGGATTCTGTACCTCCATCTACACCAATAACATACTTTTTGGTCATCTTGATCTTGATGATTTGAATGCTCACAAGAGGAGAGTGGCAGCAGAATTTGAAATAATGGGTGCAGAAGTGTGAACCGACATCATGCCAAGCCATTGTTTCCCCAACGTCCACCAACTCTTTATTCTCAATTTTTCAGCAAATCCATGAATTTATTTCATAACATTTTCATTGGATCGGACACCCCACATTCAATTGATATCATCTACTTCCGAGATCAAGCCAATATCCAGCAATCACCAAGATGTTCATATGTATCTCCAGATGCTCTTTAAAGCAATCCCTATCGAACCCGTTGCCCCACAGGCCCAGCAGATTCTCTCCTACACCACCCATCACCCGTCTAGTCCGATGTGAGGCTACCAACGATAATAACAACAAAGTAGATCGTCGCCAAGCTACCATCGCTTCTGTCTCACTTGCAGCAGCCCTCTTGGCATCAGGCACCTCCTCCTCCAACACCTCTCTCTTCTCAGTTGCCGAGGCTGCTGAACAAGACACCGCCAACAAACCAGAGATCACAGACAAGGTCTATTTTGACATCTCAGTCGGTGGAGAACCACAAGGCCGTATAACATTTGGCCTTTACGGCGTTGTAGTCCCCAAAACCGTAGCAAATTTCGTATCATTCACAGTCAACAACCAAGAGCCTAAATCCGGCTACAAAGGGTGTACTTTCCACAGAGTAGTCAAAGGATTCGTTCTCCAGGGAGGTGATTTCGAAAGAGGCAATGGTACCGGCGGTAAATCAATCTACGGTCGAAAATTTCCTGATGAAAACTTTGAAATCCCACACGCCCCCTTTTCCCTCTCAATGGCTAACGCTGGGCCTAATACTAACGGATCACAGTTCTTTATTACACTGGGGGAGACTCCATGGTTGAATGGGAAGCATGTTGTGTTTGGGAAGGTTATTGAGGGGCAGGAGTTGGCTGATAAGCTGCAGTATGTTGCTGTCGATAGAGGGAATAAACCAGTAAAACCAATAGTGATTAATGATTGTGGAAGATTGTAGGAATTATGAATGGTGATGGTGCCTGGGGAGATGTGAGAATTGGAATTGTAAGAAAGAGAGTTACTACCAAAGTCAAGATCCCTATTGTCACCCCTAGTGACAATAGGAGGAAGATCTGAGCTCGATTTGGAGCCTCATGAGAAGGAGCAGGAAAGGTGTGTGGAAGTCGAAAGTCTTCACCACTCGCTGTTAAAAAGCTACGGGCCGGGCCCCTAATAAGCATTCTTTAACAGGTTGAAACATATTGATTACATTACATCGCCTGAAATAGAGGGAAAGAAAATAACGCAACCCTTTGTGTTGACAGAAAGTAAACGTGGAAATCTTGATAAAACTGGTCTGTGTACGTCGAGAGTAGTGTGTGCGCATTCAGATAAATCCCAAAATGCAACTATTATTGGTTAGACACCCCGGAAAGCCCTGCACAAGGGCTCCTGACAGCCTAGCAAAGCAATTAAAATCTTTACGCACACAAAGAATAGCTTCGCCACCAAAAGCTCTAGCCAATACCAGCTTGTTTGAACACGGATACAGTTCACTCAACGCCTTAAGTCAAGTGCTCACTGGAACCGCTTGGGTCACCGCTCTCTACCTGGGGGTTACCTACTTTCTCGACAACCAACGCATAGACGAAAGCAATCAGCGCCAAAGTGAATGTGAAACCTGCGAGGGAACAGGCTATGTAGACTGTTTATGCAATAGGTGGAATGATGGAGATGTGGGATGCAATACTTGTGCCAATAGTGGCAAGATGGCATGCCAATCATGTAGGGGCGGTGGTAGGAAGATCCCTATCAAGGCCAAAGTATACATCCAGCCAGAACAATCATACTTTAGAGATAACTCCAGCTCACCAAGATAAATTAAAATAAAATCCTCTTATTTTTCTTCTGATTGATGTACTATAAGGATTAATTGTATTTCCCCCATCACCACCAAGATATAATATTGATTCTTTTAGCCTGTAGGGAGAGAAGGCTCTGTCGTTTGCAGCAGTGAGTGTACACATACACTGAGAGTGTACAGTATATATAATGAATGAAAATGCATGGATATATTATATAGATGTAAATAGGTATCCTCAAAATTGCTTACATGGTACAAACTTGCATATTATCTACATGAATTAAACAAAAATCCCTCCAAGAGAGAGAAAAGAGTTGCAATCAAGATCAAAATCTTTTCTGGTGTGTAGAGCAGAGCTCTCTGGACATACAAGAGAGCAGAGTTGTACAGCTACTCCTCTCCATCCATCACTTTATCTCTATCGTATCATTCACACATCCACATCCATCTATATGCATCACATTCTAATTCTAACATCGTTATCATTCTCACTATTCATATTATTACTACTACTTACTTATACAGCGCTTCCATGAGTCAAATCATCTCCCCCGCCAACTCCTACTCCTACTCCTACTCCTCCTATCCCCGGTGTAAAGAACGTCCCACTCCCTCCTGGATATATTTGAGGCTGCGGTACCGGCCGTACCAACCAATTCAACCCATACAACAATGGATTAGTAATTGGAGGATCCCTGAGTTGCACATTATCAACTGAATGTTCATATATCCTCCCTTTATTATCTAATTTATAAGTAGAAATAGCATCAAATATACCCTCGCTCTCCCACCATACACGGGGATACGCGTGAACCCTCCATCTCATCTTGATTTGTGAGTCATCTGGTTGCCAGATACGAGTGACGTCGATGAAGATTCGTTTGAAGAAGAGTCTTCCATGGAATTTGATAGACCAGATGATGAGTTTGTAGTTTTTGAGGCCCTTGAAGGAGAGGTTGGGATCTTTGAAGACTATGTCTTCTCTATAGATGTCGTAGTTGGGGTCTTTGGCGAAGAGGAGGGGGAAGTCTTCTCGGAGGGTGCGAATGGCGTCACCGACGTTGGCATAGTAATCTGGGGATTTTTCTCTAGAGGGTGTTTTAGGTGGTTCGTTGTCTAGGTGTACTTCCAGGTTTCTAGGTGCTAATTGAGTGGTGGTGGTGTCGTGGTGGAGTGTAGATGCCGAGGAGAGAGGAAGGTCGTCGACGTCATTGTCGTTGTCGGTGGAGGAGAAGAAGCGGTCGGGGAGAAGTAGTTGGGGTAAAAGTGCGCTGTTGTCTCTATGAATGGCTGTGGGTATGAAGGGGAGACATACTATGAGGGGTTCGGTGCCATTCTGGAGCTCTATTCGTCGGTGAAAACTAGGATTTGGATGCAATCTTGGGGGAGGTATATTTGTGTGTATAGCCGTTCTTGGGGAAATGCAGGGAGTGTGAGCGCTATTTTTAGTGTGTGACCGCATGAGTGCCTCGTTGGTGTAGCTAACACCTTGTGCTTCGGTGATTTATGAGGGAGAAATGTGTTTGAAGTAACTTAAACCTGGCCTTTTCACTTTAACACTGTTGTAGACCGATACTATTGAGCTTATTGTTTTGTGTTATATGTCAATAAGGGTAAGAAATTCCGGCATTCTAGCCTAGAAAAAGCAATTTGTGGTCTTGCTCTCTCTCGGGAGAGCGCTTCTCCGACAGACTGAGTTGGGAGAGAGTTGACAGGAGGGACGCACCAGAGAGAGAGAGAGGTATATATTCCCTCTTCCCTTGAGTGTGTCATTCAAACAAATGCTTGAACACTCATTCTAACACGTCTTGTGTTATTACATTGAAGGAGAAATACCTTGGACCTACCGTCCAGTGTACTTACATCCCCTTGATCAGAACCCCAGATGTTCACACTCTCAAAGCAGAGTTTCACAACATTATACAAGCAATCACGACCTTCTAGACTCTCCTATAGATCTATAACAATGTCTTCACAGCCGCTGTTCGAAGAAAAATGGTGGACCAACGACACCGTCGCCATCGTCACCGGTGCTTCTCGAGGAATTGGCAAAGAAATTGCCAGAATGCTAGCCAACCAAGGCCTCACCACAGTCCTCACTGCTACAAATGAATCCAAAGCCAGCCAAGCAGCAGAAGAAATCAAATCCAACATCAAGACCAGAAACCCCAACGTCTTCTCTCATCAATTAGACTTGTCCGACAAGACCTCCATTGACACCTTCATCACCTGGGCAGAGTCCACCTTCTCTCAGGGCATCACCATCCTCATCAATAATGCAGGGTTTGCCTACAAAGGCAATACATGGGGCCCTTCAGAAGCAGACAGAACCATTCAAATCAATTACCGAGGTACTGCTGACCTTACTGAAGGTCTCCTTCCCCTTTTCTTCAAAGGCCGCACCAGTAGTAACACAGAGGGAGGAGGAGGACACATCGTGTATGTCAGTTCCACTGCAGGCCGTCTCTCCATCTTCTCTTTCAACGATGAATACAAATCCAAGCTACAAACTGCTTCTAGTAGAGATGATATTGATTCAGTTGCTGATGGATTTGTAGAAGCAGTGAAGAATGATACTTGGAGAAGACAAGGGTTGCCGGAATCAATGTATGGTGTCAGCAAAGCATGCATGACTGCTCATTCCAAGTTGATGGCGAAAGAAATAGAGAGGAGGAGTGGTGAAGGTGAGAGAATAACAGTGACATCGTGTCATCCTGGATATTGTGCTACAGATATGAGTAGTTTTAGAGGGCCAAGACCTGCAGCTGAAGGAGCTGATGTTGCAGTGTGGTTGGCATTGAGAGTGCCAAACGAGAAGGCTAAGAGCGGTGGATTTTATATCGATAGAGAAGAGGTGGAGTGGTGAGTGATTTACTTCTGTAAATGGTTGCAGTTTAACCTAAGGTATCAAGTGCAAAAGATGAATGAATGACACAGTTAATCGCTTGGTTTGTGTAGTTCTTCAGATCTTTTTCAACACCTATTTTTTTCTCGAAAAATATGCTACCTATCTGGTTCTGGCGTGCACAACGATGCACTCAAAATGATCTCACCCGTGTATTAAGTAGCCTGAAATCAATATCACAGCATGACACCGCTACTCTCTTCCCAACATCCAATCCCTCCGCCCCGACCACCCCAGCACCACCACCACCACCGTCCATATCCTCCTTCTTCGCACTCCAACAATGCCAATTAAGACGCTACACATCAACACCGACTAAAATACATAGATCTTGGAACGACAGGCTTGCAGAAGCAGTAGCCTACATTCAAAAACACGGCGAAGAGCCTTCTAAATCAGATGATAGCCCCACCGCTCGCTCCATTGCCAGATTCCTCGGCAACACTCGCTTCATGGGCAAGGATGTCTTGAAAACAAAATACCCAGATAGACTGCAAGCCTGGGAGAATGCTCGCCTTCCTTGGAGAAAATCAAGATCCACCAAGCAATGGTTTCACAAAAAGGACCTTCTCACTCAATTTATAATTGAAAACAGAAGGTTCCCCAGACTGGATTTTAGGAATAGTGAAGAAAGAAGGCTGGCAGCGTGGGTGAATGCTCAAAGAGTGCAGCAGGGGTACATGTCAAAATTTAGACCTGATTTGTATGCAGCATTAAAAGAAGATGAGAGTAAAGGGTTGTGGGCATGGAGTGCAGAAGAAGTTAAGACTGATAGAAGTCCTTCTATTACAACGATGATGGAGGAAAGGGGTAGTGGGAATAATAATAGTGATAGTAACGATATGCACAATGACACTAGACCTCCTATGAGCAAGCGTGGGAAGAAGATAAAACCGTGGAAAGAAAGCTACCAGCACCTGAAAGACTTTTATCTAAAATACAACAGATTGCCGTCTTACAAGAATTACACTCTTGAAGAGAAACAACAAGCAGTAGGACAGAATAGTGTTGCTGCTGCTGCTCAAGAGGAAGAAGAAGAAGAAGAGTGTGTTCTTGCTGCTTGGGTGTATTACCAACGAAAGAGGAAGAACCAGTACCAAGACAGGTTCCCAGATAGAATTCTATTGTTGGAAAGTATCCCCGGTTTCACTTGGCGGGATGTAGATAAAACCAAACACGACAAATGGATGGAGAATCTTAAGAAAGTCGAGAATTTTATCAAGACCAACGGTAGATGGCCTGAAAAGGGCACAAATAAGACCACAGAAGAGAGATTACTACGACACTGGGTCGTAGGAATGAGAGCACTGAGAAATCCAGGTTCCAGAAGGTTTGTATACCTGCAAACCTCAGATAAAGAGAAGAGAAGGACAATATTGAATGCACAGCCATGGTGGGAATGGAACTGGCACGATGCTGAGTGGGAGAGGAACTTTCATGACACAAGTGAGTTTTATAAAATGTATGGGAGACTGCCTAGAAGGGATGTGGCAGAAGAGGTTAAATTGTATTACTTTGTGAGTAATACAAAGACGAGGCCGTATTTGGAGACTTTGGAGGTGAGGAATCCTGAGAGGTATCACAGGTTGATAAGTGCTGATTGGTGGCAGTAATTATAATAATAATAGAGGGGGGGAGGAAGGGGGGGAGGAGGAAGGGGGGGGTAATGTAATAGTATTGCCAATAATTGTTATCCATTCTATATCGAAGCTTACATGCAGACAGTACTACTATTTTTTATTTTCTAAGATACAACTTGCCAGCCATCAGTCTTTGCATTGGCCAACTTAGCCTCCACTTGCCTCCGCCTCTCCTCTGCTGCCCTTTCTTCTGTACTTACCGGTCCGTTGACATAGATGTCATATAAAAGTATCCTTGCCTCTTGTGCCCTTCTTCCTCCTTTTCTAGATAATCCACTTCTCTTGCATTGAGCTTCCATCTGCTCATCTGTCATAGTGGCCAACTGATTGACTACTGTTGGTCTTGCTACCTTGATGATGATATTATTATTATTATTATTATTAGCAGTAGCAGTAGTAGTAGCACCAACTTCTCCTGCACCATTACCATCACCATCTACTGATGCTGCTGCAGTTGCCATGCTCATGTCTGTGCCTGCAATTTGTTGTTCAAACGATGCATGCAATCCATTCATATAATCATCAGAAAAGATCAACCATTGCTTCCACACTCTGAGTACCTTGGATACATACCTCTTGCAAGTCTCCAGTGCAATCCTACTCATCTGCCCTGCAGCTTGGCTGCTCATTAAATCCAACTGCAAAGACTCCATCACATCTGGCAATCTTTCTTCCAACTTGGACCGGTATTTCGAAGCGTTTTTAACTCCTTGGACTCCAGAATTGTACAAAATATCACTCAAGAGATAGAATCTGGCTATTTTTAATGAGAATGGAGTAGTAATACTGGTGTCCTTTTTGTCATCCTCCTCCTTCTCCTCCTCCTCCTCCTTCTGCTGCAACAACAGACTGTCCGATAACAAATCAGCAATCTCATCTGCTGAGTCAGCATTATCCAACGCAAACGCCATTGCTCTACATATATCAACCTTCTCCAAGCTCAGCATGCTCAGCATGCTTTCAAACCTCCCTCTTTCCGACTCTTCCAGCGGCATCATCCCTTCTATCTTCTTCCTCTCACCCTCCCCACGCTGGGCTGCCGTCACTACCATGTCTTTGCTCCCAAACACCGTCATAGGCGGCGGCACCCATCTGTTGCCTCCTTCCACCATCAGAAAAGGCTCCACTCTCCATGTTTGCAATGTATCCCCCTGGGTCAAACTATACACCCTCCATTTGTAGTAAACATGATCAGGACAGTCTATATTATACAAAAACTCAAACTCTGAGTTGTTATACTGCTGTTCCATGATAATTTGCTCAAAATCACAGCCATCTTTAGCGACAAAGGATGCAGTAGCATCGATGATGAAACGCTGACGAGGATTGCTGATGGGGACCGAGACGATGATGTCTGGACCATGGCCTGCTGCTACTGGTCTGATTGGAAGAGGGGCGATGACTCCAAGCGCTCTTTGTGGAACTATGTCAATCATATCTGGTACTACTACTGGTACTGGTACTGGAGGTGGTACTGATACAGGTACTACTGGTACTGGAGGTGGTATGATTGGTTGTTGTTGATGAAGAGAAGGAAGAGGAGGATGGTCATCGATACGTCTAGTACTAACAAAATAATCTGTACTCTTCTCCCTTCCATCATCACCCTTGACCTTGCTACTATCACCAGCCACGCCTACTGCCAAAAGAGAAGGAGGAGGAGGCCATATAGGTACAGCTGGCAAAGGCATAGCCTTCCCCCACCCAAGAGCCAAGGGCACTCCATGCAACATCACCCCATCCAGCGCATTCCTGGCATTCTCAGCATCCTTTCTACACATAAAAGCAATAAATCCATTATTATTATTATTATTATTATTATTCCTCCTTCTTGTTTGTTCCTCTCCTCTAGGCCACATTATTTTCACACTACCAATTGGCCCAAATCTACCGAATTCTCTCAGTAGAGTGGTTTCGTCTACATTGGGAGAGAGGTTGCTCACAAAAATATTAGTAGTAGTAGCTGTGTCGTGTGTGACAAAACCATCTGTAGTAATACTGCCTACATAATTATTCTTATCTCTCTCTGCAGTATTAGAACTGAGGCGTCGTTGTTGGTCGTGTTGTCTCTTCAGATCATTGAGCAACAGATCCATCTTTCTTTTACCACTGCTAGGTACTGACTGCGTTTCAGATACAGTGGTTGGTTGTTTACGCTTCTTTGTGGTATGCCCTTTGTCTTCATCATCCTCTTCATCATCGGCATTATCAAAGGCAAAGACAGCTTGTCTCTGTTGATGTTGTTGGAAGCCCTGTGGTACATACCTTTGACGTTTTGCAGAGGAAGGGGCTGCGGTAGGGGCAGCGGTTCCATCAATATTGGCATCATTGTGTTTTTGTTGCTGAGCTGGATTGATGACCCCCCCGACTACAAAGGACTGCATGGGTACAGTGCCCTTTATTTTCTTATTACTGTCTCCTTGAAAGTCTTTGACATAGTCCTCTAAGACTTGTTGAGCTTCCTCGTCATCTCTTTTCTTTCGTTCTTCCTCTGTTTCTCTTTGCTTCTGCGTGTGTGGGGTTTTTAAGTAGGATGGTGTAGGGTTGCAATGTGTTTGTTATACATGGCAGGGATGTGTGTGAGTGACAAGGGGTTTATAAAAGGGGGGGGGGGGGGGGGAGGGGGGGGGGGGGGGGGGGGGGGGGGGGGGGGAGCAGAGAGAGATGGAGGTGTGCAAAACACAGGGATCGGTCGATTGAGAAAAATGAGCGGGGACACTCTGACTTCAATCTGTAAGCCAACCTGAAATGGTGTCTTCTTCTTCTTCAAACTGAAGGATAATGACATCTTGGTGGTAGATATTAAAGTGCTCGGAGATATTTTCTCTTCTTGTTTCGAATTATTATTCTAACAAATCCTATAAATTGTGACGAAATTCTGCATGGTGCTTGAAAACAAGTCTGCTGCTACTTGTGATCAAACATATGATTGTAAGAAACGCAAATTCTAGCTCGTATTCCTCGGGTGAGAGGAGCTTTTTTACATTTCAACACCAGTCATCACACTCTCCGACCTTCAAGCTTGAGCCCTTAAAGGGTTGAGGCATCTCTAAAAGTCCCACAATTGACTTGGATTTGGCACTTCTCCACCATGCCCGTCTGATACCTTCAATGTTTTCTGATGAGAATAGATGCAGCAACTACCTGAGCTGACAATAAGGTACAGAAGACCACTGGTGGCTGTCGGTCGAGGACTGGAATGAAATGAAGCAGGGGAAATGATGGAACGTTGAAGTTTATGTAATCCTTCCAGCTTGAGCCACTGTGCAAATCATTCCTACCCATTGGTTGTGAAATCACATGTTAACTTAAGGGGCGTACACTGCTTCTAATCCAGCCCTGAAACCGAATACCACACTAATTTTCAAAACCTTCTGATGAACAACACTAAATCTACTCCCAAAGTTGAAGACAGTAGCGCCAAACCAAAACCAACGAAGAAGATCTGCTGCGCTTGTCCTGAGACTAAGGTGAGACCTCAACGAACGCTTCATTCCTTGCCCCAATTCCCCTCTTTCTTCTTCTCTACTGAGCCCGACCACTCATCCCCCCCCCCCCCCCCCCCCCCCCCCCCCCCCCCCCCGCCCCCCAAAAAACAAGCCCAGCACACCCGAGCACCG
>Ga0114919_10000114_pt1 | contig 50073 bp, 35 predicted proteins | sample BlataG_FD_88682 | JGI IMG/M metagenome (GOLD analysis project Ga0114919, IMG submission 88682) | Deep subsurface microbial communities from Black Sea to uncover new lineages of life (NeLLi) - Black_00105 metaG | ecosystem: Environmental > Aquatic > Marine > Oceanic > Sediment | place: Atlantic... | reverse complement strand
CGCCCTTTAATGGGTGACCCGCCCTTTAATGGGTGACCCGCCCTTTAATGGGTGACCCGCCCTTTAATGGGTGACCCGCCCTTTAATGGGTGACCCATTTCTTTTTTATGAGCACCAAACCTTCTACTGAAAATAGAAACTTATAATCTAAGGGACGTCCCGGAAGTCCCACAATAAAATCAAGAGAGCCTAAATTTGTCCAGTGTTTCCTTTCTCTTGCGCCAATCCGGTTGGCAACGGGTCAACAAAGAGTAGAATGCCCTGGAGTGATTGTTGTGTTTTAAGTGGCATAGCTCATGCATGATGACGTACTCAATGCAATGCACAGGCACTTGAACAAGGTTTGTATTGATTGTTATTCGACCTTTGCTGCTGCAACTTCCCCATCGCCTGCGCATTTTACGAATTACCAGCAATGGCTCCGGTACACCGTGGCGTAACGCAACAGTGTAACACTTTTCAAGGTAACGAGCTAAAGTTGCGCGGGCTCGTTTTCGATACCATTGATCTACAGCCTTTTTAACGCTTTGAGTATCGTTTTTATCTTCAACCCATACCCAGAGAAAACGGCCCAGAAGTTTGGCTGGCTGCTTCGAATCCTTCGCAATTTTGAGGCGATATTGTCTGCCCAGATAAACGAGGGTTTCCCCGCTGACGTGTCGCTTTGGCGCCGGTAAGGGGTGATAGGATTCCAACTTGTCGAGCGTTCGTGCTATCCAGGGAGCCTTCTTCTTCAAAGAAAGATGAATCTGATCATCATTGACGGTCTTGGGCGCAAATACATCCACGGTCAGTTCCGGAGACACAACGATGCGCAAACGTTTACGGTCGGCGCGATGTAAGCGGTATGGAATCTGTCGAGAGCCAAACTCGATGACATGTTTTGTGGCTTTAGTCTTCATTTGCAATTGCCACCTCTATACACCGATCAATGATGGCGTCGTGGTCGTCAAGCGAAAGATCAAGGCTGTGCTGCTCCGCAACTTCAAAAAGGATATCGTCGATCTCGCCCCGCATTTTGTTGATCGCATCTTGATTGGTGCGCCAGTCGCGGATTTTGTAAGGGGTTATTCTTTCCGAAACCTGAAGCGCAATATCTGTTCCGGGTTTATCCTTAGCCTCGCCGTATTCAGCCAGCGCTTCGGAAACGCATCCAAAATAACGACGCGCCAAATCTTTTCCGATAAGCTCGGAAGGGATGTCGTCATCCGTGTGTGTAATAACTTTTGTTGAGATGTCCTTAATCTTTTCAAGGGCTTCCAGGGCCTTAAGCCTTCCTGCATGGTAGGCTTCGAGCACCGCCTCCAGTAACATTGAAAACTTCCTATAAAAGGCAGGGTCTTTAGCGATTTCCTGCTCGATGACGTGCCGGGTCGCAGAAGCGATTTTGTCTGCCTTGGCGCCTACACTCACGCCATTATCTTCGAGCACTTGTTGTCGTTCTCTGGCATCCAGAAGATTGATCGGTTCACAGAGTTGCTCAACTTCACCGGCACCAACATGGGTATCGATCAGTTTCTTGATTTTGGGTTCATATTCTGAAAAATTAATCGTCTCCTGATAGCGCTGGGTAACCGCCGCCCTTAGATTCTGGAAAAACTTAAGGTCGGTTTTATATGTATTGATCGTTTTCAGTGGCGTGGTTTCCAGAAAGTTGCTCGACGAAAGGGCCAGAGAAAGCGTGCGGGCAAAGAGACTGAATCGCTCATAAAACTTGTTGCGCAGGTCAGCATCACGCAGATGCACTTCATAGACTTCGGGGTCCTTCGTCCCCTTAACTTCACTGAAGAGTTCCCATACGTTTGAATGCAGTTGCGGCAGTTCCGCCGCCTTATCTGCAATGTATGTAACCGTCTCTTCCAGGTCCGACCGGTCATAGTCGGCAAGCAAGCTGTAAAAATCGATGGCCTGGTCCAGCTCTTCAATAACTCCGCTGTAGTCAAGAATCAGCCCGTATTCCTTGCCCTGGTGCAGACGATTCACACGGGCGATGGCCTGAAGCAGGGTATGCTCTTTCAGCTTGCGGGCCAGATAAAGAACCGTATTTGCCGGAGCATCAAAGCCGGTGATTAGTTTATCGACCACGATGATGATTTCCAGACTGTCACCGTGTTTGAAAGCGTTAATAAGCTGCTTATTATAATTCTTTTCAGAGCCATACCGGTCCATCATCTCTTGCCAGAAACTGATTTCTGTCTCGGACGGTCCAAGGTCTTTCTCTTCACCTTCGCGTGCGGCTGGCGCAGAAATCAAGACTTCGGTCGAAACCAGGCCAAACTCGTTCATGAATTGCTTGTATTTGAGCGCCGTTTCCTTGCCGGGTGTGACCAACTGTCCCTTAAGCCCGGTTCCCTGGTAGGCCGTGGCGTAATGCAGACTGACGTCCCAGGCGATCATGCGAACTTTTTGGGTGGCTTTGTTGAGCTGGCGCTCGGTGGAAAACTTTCGTTTCAGGTCGGCTTTTTGGTCTTTGGTCAGCCCTAATGTGAGCTTTTCAAACCAGCCGTCAATGGCATTTTTTTCTACTTCTTGAGGCACATGCCGTCCCTCGTAAAGGAGCGGTACAACGGCCTTGTCTTCCACAGCGCGTGCAATCGTATAGGGCGGACGGAAAAGGTCTCCGAATTGAGCAAAGGTGTTCTTTTTGGCGGATTTGGCCAGGGGCGTTCCGGTAAACGCAATGAAACAAGCACCTTTTAGCGCCAGGCGCATACGCGCATGCTGTTCATGATACTGGCTGCGGTGGCCCTCATCCACCAGAACGAAAGTGTTGCGGTCCGCCCGGGTCAACTTTCGGTTGGAAACAGCCGTAGCAAACTTGTGAATCAGTGTAGTGACCACGTGTGAACGGTGATCCAGCAACAGATCCACCAGATGCTTGCCGGTATTGGCCTGTTTCGGTTCCAGCCCACAAGCTCTGAATGTTCCGCAGATTTGATCGTCCAGGTCGATCCGGTCGGTAACCAAAATGACCTTGGGATTCAGAATATCCGGTCGCAAGGCCAGTGCTTTTGCCAGCATCACCATGGTTAACGACTTGCCGCTGCCCTGGGTGTGCCAGACCACCCCGCCCCGTCGAGGTTCATTTTTATCCCCGCTCATAACGCGATCCATGATGTCATGGACGGTAAAATACTGCTGATACCGGGCTATTTTTTTTATGCCGCCGTCATACAGGATGAACTTATAGGCCAATTCAAGCAATCGCTCCGGGCGGCACAGGGCATACAGCGCCAGGTCCTGCTCGTAGATCTCCCGGCCCTGGTCGAGAACGGAAAGGTATTTGTTACGAACATCTACAAAAGGCCAGGACAATAGTTTGTCGATATCTTCTCGATCTATCGGTTGATGAATTAACTTCTGAATGGGGGTGTCAAGATGCTTTTCCTTCCAGACCGCCCAGAATTGCCGCGCCGTACCGGTTGTGCCGTAGCGGGCCTTGTCGCGCGCCAGAGCCAGCAGCAGTTGGCTGTAGAGAAAAAGTTGAGGGATTCCGTCCTTGGCCTGATAGTCGTCAAGTTGGTCAATGGCAAAATCTATCGGTTTCTTTTTGGTCTGGGTATATGCGGACCGCTTGCATTCGATGACAAGCAGGGGAATGCCGTTTACAAACAACACAATGTCGGGAATATAATGCTTCTGGAACCCGATACGCTCGACCTTGTACTCCGCAGTGCAGTGATAGGAATTGTTCTCCGGGTTCTTCCAGTCGATAAAATCGATGGTAAAGCTTTTGGTGTCCCCTTCGACAGTCTGGGGTACGCTGGTTCCGAGACATAACAGGTCATAGGCCTGTTCATTTTGGTGCGTTGCACCTGTGGCCCGGAATCCTTTGAGCGCCTGCACCGCATTTTGGATGGCATTTTCGGTGAATGGGTGGGTTGCGCCTTTAAACTCATAGCAACAGTTCCTGCGGATGTGGTCAACCAGAATCGGCTCCAGGATTGTCGACCCCAGCCGTCCGCCCCGGATCTGAACCGTCTCTTCCGGCGTCAAATACTGCCACCCAAGCTGCATCAACAAATGCAGGGCCGGTAGCTGCGATTGAACCTTTTCTAAATAGCTCGGAAGCTCGAAATCAGGTTTTCCAAATGGGGTTTGTTCTTCCATAGGCGTTTCCTATGTTTTTTCCCGAGTTACTCCCGCCAGCAATTTCTGCAACGCCAGCCCTGTTACTGTAAGCCGGTACTTCTGAAGCCGACTTTTCGGTTTGTCCGGCAGTGTCATTTGCACAAGTCTGGCATTTATTGCCGGCAAGAGGTAAGTCTTACGGAAATGTTCCGCATCTTTTAGCTCGAGTGTTTCCTGAAGTTCCTTGCGGGAGTGATCGCCAGTCATAACATTCAGAAGCCGTTCGACTTCCGGGGTGACTTCCGGGGTGACTTCCGGGGTGACTTCCGTAACATCCTCTTTTTTCATAGCTTTTGCAAAAACGGGATGAACGGGAAATTCAACCAGGAAAAACGTCCGATCGTCATCTGTGTGAAATATCGGTTCAGGAGATCCGTTTTTCTCAACTTCACGCAACATTTTTGGGATGCCGGTTCCACGCCCCTCGGTCATTTCGAGTTCTTTTAAAAATTCGCCCACCCGCCGGTTGCGATAACGGCGCGAGAGAAAGCGGAACTCGCGTATATCCTGATCGCGGATGGAACGGTCCGGACCTGGAAAACTGCCGATAGTAATAGAGTCCGGCAGAATACGCACTTCAACGGGCTCACGTATTTCATAAGATCGATGGTACACCGCATTGCACAGGGCTTCTTCTAAGGCGGGAAAAGGATAATTGAAAAATCGGTCCGCTTCGGGCCGGTCCGGGTGTTTTACCACCTTTTCTTCAATCACCATGGAGCGGATATGGGAAAGCGCATCCTGCAACATGGTATGAAGCGGCCCTTTGAATGTCTTTTCCGTAAATGAATTTGCACCGGGTCCTTCGGGGAAATGAACAACATCGATCTGGGTCTGCGGAAAGAAGCGTGAGGGCTCGTCATTAAAAAACATCAGCCCGACATTTTTTGGTCGAACGGATTCATCCGCTCCATCAACAATGTTCATTTGTCTGCAAAGCCGGACAAAATCCATTTCAGCAGATTCCCGGAAAAGATCGCTTTTGACCTGCTTCAGGTAAGTGCGTATCAGTCCCAGATCCAGGTCATCCAGAGTGGCGCTTTGGTTCATGCGGTCATCAAACGGAACGGTGGCAGCCAGAGACATCAACTCAGTTTCATCCTGGTGCCTGGCCCGAACCGTCACCGAGCCTTTTCGGATGTAATAAGCAAATACCCGTTCATCTTTTGTCAAAGATACCGGAGCCTTGTAGGGTCTGGTCTGCCCACCCGTAGCCCAAAGCACAAGGATATGTCTTCCATTAACTTCGCAGGGGGCAATAATGGGATGATAATAGGGAACGATCCTATAACCAAGTTCTACAATTTCTTTTTGGATAGCATCGAGTTGTGTCACCGGTAGACCGACAGGGGGCAAAACCGGACGGCCGTTGTTCTCATCGACACCTATGATGATGTAGCCACCACCAAGGTTGTGGAAATCATTGGCAAAGGCACACATGGTATGCAGCACAGCTTCAGGGTTCCAACCGGCTTTAAACTCCAGCCGTTCCCACTCAACCGTGCGGGCGGTGAGAAGGTCGTTTATGTTGATGGGAAGGTTCATGATATTTTGTTGACCTTTTGTTGTTCAAAAGTACCATAAAAATTCCTTTATGAGACTTTTCTGGAGTAAAAGTCACACAAGAAAATGCCGGAAAGACTTTTACCCTCTTGCCTATTGACTCTTCTTTTCAAAACAGCGATTATATTATTATTCATTGGCCATTCCACTCGGATATAAGAGCCAAAGGAAATGGGTTCGCCGTCCGAGCGAACCTTTTTTATTTGATGCGGTTTGCATACTTCCTCTCAAAATCCTCTCGCGTGTAAACTTTATCTACATAAAATGAAGTGATTAGTCGCTATTTATTGTTAAGATATTTTTTCATGATTACGGCAAAATAATAGTTTTTACCATTATCACCTCATACAATTACGCGAATTTCCCCGGTCATCAGCTTTTGCATCAGGCCACGTTTTTGTTTCTCAATAGCGTTCCGATAGTCTTCTAAAACCTTTATTTCATTATCGGCTGTTGTTAGTATCCTACCTAATTCTCTTTGTATCTCTACAGGGGGTAAAAGAACTTTAAGTTTCAAAAAATCCCTCTTATTCATTACACGGTTTCTGCCTGCTCCCCCAGGTGATATTAACCCAAGATCCCAAACGAACTTTTTCGTCAGGATCAGATTTCGGAAAAAGTCAATATTCGCTTTTTTATCTTTAATACGATATGTGGGAAACCTATGAGACACCAATCCCCCTGAGTCGTTCTCTTTAGCTATTGCAATAGCTCCCTCCCATGCGAAAGTTATGTTCACTATAATATCTTGAGATTCAATGCGATACAGGGTATCCATCATGACTTTTTCGGGCAATTCAACAATCTTTTGAAAAGTTCCCCTCCCGTGACTACGAAGTCCAATCGACAAATATGGCTCTTTAGGTTTTGGTACCGGCCTTAGCACAGGTTTAACAAGTTCTCCAAGCCCCCTAACTTGCCACGAGGAACTATCGTAGTCTTTAAGTCGTTTCTTCCCTGATAGCAGTTGCTGCATAAGGGCTTTTTTGCGGAGCTTTTTGGCGTCGATGAGCTTGCGCGTTTGTTCGATAGCATCGTCCCATGTGGAAAGGATTTCTGCGATTTTTTTCTGCTCGGAGAGTGATGGTAAAGGAATCAAAGAACTATTGACTGAATTTAATGTCAGTCCGAACCTTGTTACTCCATTAGCAAGGATACTGAAGTAGTGCCTCATTGTTTGCAAATCAAGAAGCTTGTTTAAATATTCGCCAGAAAGCTTATTAACATCCGGTCTGATAATTGCGAGGTGATAACCACAAATGAGGTTGGAAACTTCTTCACGCACAATAGCAGATACCGCAATATCATCCTTAGTTTCAGAGTCTTTTGTTATAAGAACATCACCATTTCGCAATCTGTACTTATCAATTTGTCTGTCTGATGCTGTTGCTCTCATGAAATTAATTTCAGATGTAATATGTTCATTATAATAAACGTCTTTGTAATTGCATAGAAGCACATCATTTTCATTACTATTTGTTTTTTTATCAACATTGCTGAAAAGTACATTTGCAACATCACATAAGCTTGCGGTTCCCCATTCCTCTGGAATCCATCCCACCTTGGTTTTTTTGTATCCCGGTCTGTTTTCGTTGCGTTTGCTCATTTGTTGTTCTCGATCTGTTTTGCAACCCGTTCAAAATCTTCGTCCGTTTGAAACAGTTTTTATTTTTATTTCAGCACACAATACAGATTGCCATATTGTGTTTTTTGACACACAACGCACAATAAAAAAACACTATATTTCATTTTTCTCCCTCAAAATATCCATATATTGCTTAAAAAGAAAAATTCTGTTGCGATTATAGCCGGTAATTTCGTTCAGAATATCCATACCGATATTCCATGGTTTAGAATCCAAGTTCCTCCAGGTATTTGTTCCTTTCCTTCTGGGTTTCAGCCAGTTGAGTTTCGATCTGCTCGATCTCCTGCTGAACGGCTGTGATGTCTATTTCTTCTTCAGGCTTAAACGTATCCACATATCGCGGGATATTGAGATTGAATTCGTTTTCTTCGATCTCGGCGTAGCTCGCAAGGTACGAATACTTATCAATCGTCTTGCGCTTGCGAAACGTATCGACGATTTTATCGATATCCTGAGTCCTGAGATTGTTCTGGTTGGTGTTCTGTTCGAATTCCCGGCTGGCATCGATAAAAAACACCTTGCCCTTGCCGCTGTGTTTCCGGGACTTATCGAAGATTATCAATGCTGCCGGGATACCGGTGCCGTAAAACAGGTTTGCAGGCAGACCAATAACGGCATCTAATAGATTTTCTCGAATCACGGCTTCCCGTATTTTCCCTTCCTGCCCTCCCCGAAAGAGAACACCATGCGGTACAACAACACCGATTCGCCCTTTGCCTTCCACAGCCGTTGCCAGCATGTGGGAAATAAAGGCCCAGTCGCCCTTGCTTTTCGGCGGAATGCCTCGGTAAAAGCGACCAAAGCGATCTTCGGCGGCAATTTCCTGGCCCCATTTGTCCAAGCTGAACGGCGGATTGGCGATCACCACATCGAATTTCATTAGCGCGTCGTCATCAATAAACTGCGGGTGCCGGATGGTGTCCTCCCATTCAATACGGGCGGAATCGACATCGTGCAGGAACATGTTCATTTTGCACAAAGCCCAGGTACTGCCGTTCATCTCCTGGCCGTAAAGCGAAAAGTCGTCTGATCCGACCTTTTTGGCGGTCCGGATCAGCAGGGACCCTGACCCGCAAGCCGGATCGCAAATGCGATCGCCGGGCCTGGGCGCGACAAGCCGGGCCAGCGTTTCCGAAACTTCCGCCGGCGTATAGAATTCACCGGCCTTTTTCCCGGCGGTGGCGGCAAACCGAGCAATCAAGTATTCGTAAACATCACCGATAATGTCCATTTGGCCGATATGCTCGGGCCGTAAATCCAAACCGACAAGATCTTCAAGCAAATGCTTCAATCGTGTGTTTCGCTGGCGCGTTTGTCCAAGGTTGGCCTCGCTGTTAAAGTCAATATTGCGAAATACATTGTGAAGTTTGCTCTTGTTTGCATCTTCAATGTGTTCCAACAGGATGTTGATCAACTCACCGATATTCGATCTGCTTCGCCGCTCGTAAAGGCTGTCGAACAGGGCCGGAAAGGCGTCTTCCACTTTTCCACTACTGTCTCTGATTTCAATGCTGGAAATGATAAAACGTTCCCGGTCGAGAGCCCGCTGTATGCGAATCTGGTCGCCCTTATACTTTTCTTCAAGCTCTGTTTGCCTCGATTTATGGATGTCGCTGAGGTACTTCACAAACAGCATCGTAAGGATATAATCCTTGTACTGGGCCGGATCGATGACACCGCGAAACGTATCACAGGCCTGCCATACCTTGTTGAAAATTGCTAAGCGTTTTTGTTCATCGTTCATGTTGCCATCCTCATATATTAGCTTTTGTGGGCGGCCTTAAGGCAGGCTGCCGTTATTATTTTTTTCCGTTTTTCAGCCAACTTATCGATTAATTCCAGTTCTTTTCGCATTAGAAAATCTATATTTGCAATTTTATTTTGAATTGAAAGAGGAGGAATTGGTATTTCTATGCTCTCCAGCACCGATCGTCTGACCACCGGCATGTGAACGCCCCGTCCACTGTGGCGGCTTAAATAATGATCCACGGGAGCCTGGTTAAGATACCAGCGCAGGTAATAGGGCAGAACCTGATCGCTCGACACTCGCACAATAAAAAAGCATGCCGCTGCTAACGCCCGTTCGGGTATTTCGTTGATCAATACCGAGTAGTTCCGGGTTCCGCGGGCCATAAACAAGACGTCGCCCGTTCTCAGTGTCCAGTCTTTGCGGGACAGGACCGGGATGAAGTGAATAAGGTTATCCGCTTGGTAAGTGAGGCGATCAGCATCCACATCCCTAGCCTGCAAAAGGAAATAAGTGCCGTCCTCACGGGGCTCAATTTTGCCGCGGCTGATGTAACCACTTTGAATATTGGCTATTTTTCTTAGTTGCATAGCAACTTTTTATTAACACGGTATAACCAAAACTGCAATAAAAATGATTGGCGGAAGACTATTTTATTGCGATTTTTATTATCTTGCATAAATATTTGTTGATAAAATGTATTTATGAATTACAATATATTATATCTTGTAAATATTTTGTATAATTTTTGAGGAGGAGTGAAATGAAATCAACAATTACCTTTTTCCCGGTTGATAACGGGGACATGACGCTCATCAAGCTCAGTGATAAAACCACCATTCTGATCGATATCAACCTTCGCGAATCGGCTGAGGGACTTGTGGGACGCCCCTCAAATTATAAGTTTCGGCCTTAACATTTAGATTTATTTGGTAAAATTAACTTCATCTTCATAACATTCCTTTTACCCGCTCTTATCCAAAACATAACTCATCCATACATCCCCGGATCCTGTTTTGGAAACAGACGTTGAAAAGTCACACACCTTGAAACCAAGGGTATCAAACAATTCCCGGGCCTTTGGGTCCTCCCACAAATAAAAAATTCTGCCATCCGAGCCTGTCAGGTCTCCAATCCCCTCTTTTAACGTGATTAAAACACTTCCATTCTCAGGTATTGCCGATGTGATGTTTTCAAAAACTTTTGAAAATCGTTCGTGGGGCACATGAACCAGGGCACCGATAGCCATCATACCATCAACAAGGATTGAAGAAAAGTCGTATGTCTCGAAGTCCCCTTCGATGACCTCACATCCGGCATTGTCCCTTGCAAGTTCCGCAAGCCCCGGAGACCGCTCAAAACCGATCACATCAAACCCTCGCTTTTTCATCCAGAGCAGGTCACGGCCACTGCCGCACCCCACGTCCAGGATAAACGCTTATAGCGGAAGCCTTTTGGCCAGAGGTTTTAAAAACGATGCCGGATCAATGGGAAATGTCTTTTCGTGGTAAGCCTTGTAATTTTTTTGGTAGTAGTCGGGCATTTTTCTGCCAAGGTTCTGCGTTCAGAGGTTCAGGGTTTAGGGTTACGAGTCTCAGACAGCTATGCACATTTAAGAGTTAAGTGTCTTTACCGTAATCATCCTGGTTTTCCTTTACTTCAGCTCCTGCTATTTTTTGGTTTGTATTTCCAAACCCGCTTTTATCTCTTTTAATAAGCTTTTCATATAACGCGTCCGGAGCGATATCGGCACCGTTTGGCCAACATATAACTCCAAATTTGTCAATTGTAAGCCGTGCAAAATAATCAGGATCTTTTAACGGTTCAAAAACGGGTCCGAATAGACGGTCTTTCAGTGAAATAACCCCATGAGTACCATCGGAGAATTCCACCTCGACTTTAAAGTCCTCCAGTGGTTTGGCGGAAATGACACGTTCCATAAAATATTACTCCAAAGGTTCAATTTGTTTTAAAGGCCGATGAGCTTCTGCAAGATTCCAGTTCTCCATTAATTCATCTCGGTGTGCAAACGCCCATTCCAAAACCATGGCCAACGCACGCCGAGGCAAGGAACCTCTAAGCACTTGTAATGTTTCAATACCAATGATGACCGAATGATCTCCATAATAGGCGTGAAAATGTGCCGGCCCATGGTCGTCAAAATACATTCGTATATAAATCCCAAAAAACACACTAATTGTCGGCATAAAAAGAGCTCCGGAAAATTTTCTTAAGCTAACGACCAAACCTGATCAGAAATCTTGGGAACGTTAATGCTTAACGCGCCTTAACCCCTCATCAATAATCCGTGACTTGCGTGACTTGCGGGACGCCCCTTAGATTATAAGTTCCTCGTTAACCTTTAGATTTACTTGGTAAAAATAATCCTGAACATCTTGTTCATCCTGTCGGAAAACAAACTTGTTTATACAATCCCATAATATCTTGATTGGAAGTCGTAAATTGTGACCTCCAATCTACACAAATATTGGGGATGTTGTTTACTGCTGATACTTAATCCAAACATTCGTCAATTTCATTCATTTTCGATAACACGTGCCACATCGCCACCGCATTTTGTGCAAGTGCCACGCAACACCAGCATGCCGGACTCAATCTTGCCGGTCAGGTTGCCGATGGAAGACCCCTTTCTGCAATGAACACACCAGACGTTATTCAAAATTTTGATCTGAATATCGCTGGCAATGGCTTCCCAGATTTTTTTCGCCTTGGGTGTAAATGAGACCTCCAGGGGTGGTTTATTCTTTTTGGCTCTTTTAACGTAAGCTTTTTGCTTTTCTTTTACTGTGTATCCGATCTTTCTCTTCTTCTTGTCGGGCGGTGCCATTAGCTGGCGAATTGCTTCGAAAATTGCCTGGATTTGTTCATCGTGATCGCCCAGCTTTCGTTCCAAGTCTGAAAGTTTACGGGATAGTTCAGCATGTGAATCTATCATTTTTCTGAGTTGGACAAACGCCCGCATGATGGCGATGTTCACTTCAATTGCGCGCTTGCTATTGAGAACAGAGGATAACATTGCGACTCCTTGTTCCGAAAAGGCATAAGGTAAATAACGGCGACCACCGCGTCCTGGCTTTGAGATGCCAGTTTGGCATCTCAAAAGTTCTGCCTCTTCACCAGTAATCTGAAACATGAAGTCTTCAGGGAAGCGTTCAGCGTTTCGTTTGACCGCTCGGTTCAGCGCACCGGTTTCAACACCATAAAGCTCTGCAAGGTCCCTGTCCAGCATAATTTTCATACCCCGTATGAGGTAAATTTTGCTCGCAATCAATTCAATCGGTACCAACGTTGTCATTTTAAAGGGCCTTCCCTTTTAGGGTTCAAGGTGTCAGGATTAATCCTGAAAATCGTGTTCATCCTGCTTGCCCAGTTAAATCTTTTGTTCTTCATTTAACCGGGGCCGGAATACCATGGGTCATCACTTATTCCGGCTGGCTATAATGCTTGATTGCTTCTGTGCCGGCAAGCAATCTGTGGGCACCGGCAGCAAGGGCAAGCATCTCCTGCTCACCGGGGTAGACCTTTACAAGCGCAATGAATTTGACCCGGTCGGCAATCGAGTCAACCAGCATGGCAGAGTTGGACAGACCTCCGGTCAACACAATCGAGTCTACTTTGCCATGGAGAACGGTACTCATGGCCCCTATATCCTTGGCAATCTGGTATGCCATTGCCTGTAGGAGCAGCAGTGCTTTTTCATGGCCTTGCCGGATCTTTGTTTCCACCTGGCTCATATCGCTTGTTCCCAGATAGGCCAGCAATCCCCCTTCCGATGTTAGCTGCCGGCGCAAATCTGCCAGGCTCAATTGGCCGGACTCCAGCAGCCGAAGCAAGGTCATGAGGGGTAAGGTTCCGGTTCGCTCCGGCGTTAGCGTTCCTTCCCCAACGCCGATCGTGCTGTCAATTACCTTGCCTTGACAATGAGCACCTACGGTAATGCCGCCACCCAGGTGAGCGACCACCATGTTGCTCTCTGCATAGGAGATACCCATCTCTCTGGCAGCCATTCTGGCTGCAGCCTTTTGATTCAGGGCATGAAAAGCGCTCTTTCTTTCAATTTCCGGGATGCCGGAAATCCGGGCCAGGGCGTGAAATTCATCCGTACTGGGGCTGTCCACAATCACGGCCCGGATGCCGGCCGGCCCGGCCAAATCATTGGCAATCAGGGGGCCCAGGTTGGTCGGGTGTCGACCGTATTTCCCTGAACGCAGGTCATCGCACATCCGCTTATCAATCAGATACACACCTGAAGAGAGCGGTTCGGTCAGGCCGCCCCGGCTGACGATGATATCCAGTTGGCCGACATCGATGTGATGATCGGCCAGAAATTTTTTAACACGTTCCAAATACAGGGGAAACTGCTCCATGTAACCGCTTAAAGGTCGGGTCAGTTCGGGGCCATGGGGAATGGTTTCCTGGAATTTGGGATGATCGTTTTCAAAAACGGCGGCCTTGGTATTGGTAGAGCCGATGTTTAATACCAGAATGTTATGGGAAAGCGCCATTTTTTAGAATCTCGGAGACGTTCTTAACATATCAAGTTTTTCCCAGCTGATTGTGAGCGTAGTCAAACCTTGATCAGTGATTAGTACAAATAATCACTATATTTCAAGATGTTGTTAACCAGATTGACTTTAGCCCGGTTTTTTGGGGTTAGGAACGTCCTTGACTTATCGGACACGCTCTGAAGTGACAGCAAGTGGTCATCAAGACAGGAGAAATAGAGGGCGTTCCCGATATTCTCCCTGCTTAAAAAAGGTCAAATTGTCTATAGTTGAATATTGGAAAAAAATCAATGAAAATGATCAGGTGATTCAATATGTTACAAAAACAGTGTGTTTGGGCTTGACCATAAGTGTTTGCCCGTCCGTGGACATGGATATGGCGCCGTTGCGGGCGGTGCCCAGTATGCAGCATTTCTTCTCTTTATACCTTTTTAAAACCGATGGGTGTGGGAATCCGAATCTGCTTTTCCAACCGGATGAAATAATGATTACTTCAGGGTTGACTTTTTCTATGAACCTCTCCGTACTCGATGTTTTGCTGCCGTGGTGCGGTGATAGAAGGACGGTGCTTTTTAGTTTGTCACCGGCAATTGCCGCCAATTCATATTCCGCCCGGCTCTGGATATCCCCGGGGAACAGGAAGGATTTGGCTCCCAAGGATGCTTTCAGTACCAGGGAATTATTGTTTAAATTCCGCCAGGTTTCCTTTTTTCTTTTCTCAATGAAATCCTTGGGCGGATAAAATATGTTAATACATACGCCGTTAATATGATGGATGCCGGCGATTTCCTTGTATTCGGGCATATGAATTTTGTTTTTTTTAATGGTTTCCATGAATTTTTTATATCCGAAAGTATTTGCCGCTTCATTATTTGTCCATACGTTTTTTACATTAAAGTGTTCGGCAATATATATGAGCCCGTTTAAGTGATCGCTGTTGGGATGGGAAAGAACAAGAGTGTCGACGGTTTTGATTTTTTTTTGCCATAAAAACGGGGCAATAATCCTGGCCCCTGTATCAAAAATACTGTTATCGGAAAACCCCCCGCCATCTATTAGAATGTTGTATCCTTCCGGCAGTTCCATAAGTGCCGCATTGCCATGTCCAACGTCTATCATTGTCACCCTGAGATCATCATGCCAGAAGCGGTTATAGAGCCAGTAGCACGCATCGGCGCTCAAAGCCAAAATTACCAGCAGGACAACGATTGCCGCCGGTTTTTGTATAAAACTTTTGCCCGGCGCGTTGTCTTTTTCGCCCGGGACCTTATCTTTTTCTGCCGCCGTTTTTGATGACACATATCTTAGGCTTAAAATCGCCCAAAGCAGGATATAAAAACAGCCAATCTCAAAATAACTGGGGGTTATGGTTTTTACAGCCGAAAAAGGCAGGTCCGCAAAAAAATTAACCATACCCATTACCTGTGCCAGAACAAAAGCACCTGTCTTGAGGCACCCTAAAGCTGCTGAACCGGTGAGCGGATATAAAAACACGGCCAGCAAACCCAGGGGGACCACCACGAAACCGATCAGAGGGATAAAAATAAAGTTTGCAAGAAGTCCGACCAGAGAAATCTGGTTAAAATAAAACATGGTAAGGGGCATGGTGCCAAGGATAGCAAAAAAAGAAACCATGAAAAAATAAAACAGTTTTATCGCAACTTTAATACGTTTTGGCTTTTTAATCCCCCTTGAATCAGACTGCCATGGAATCTGCACTCGAGACAGGCCGTATAGTATTGCAAAAACAGCGGTAAAGGAAAGCTGAAATGAAATTGAAAATAGCGACGGCGGATGAATAACAAGGATCAGCAGTGCCGCCACTGCAAGGGTGTTCATGGGGTCATGTTCTCTTTCAAATAAAAATGCCGTCAAAAACACGGTAACCATAATGACCGCTCTCTGGGTGGAAGGCGACATCCCTGAAAGCAGACCGTATATAAATACAGGAATGGCAGATAAGACTACGGCCCCCTTTTTGGTCCATGCATGCCACAACAAAAATTTAATATGAGAAAGGAGATACTTGAAAAATAAAAATGCGCCGGTGGCCACAATGCCGATATGAAGTCCTGAAATGGCCAGAAGATGGCCGATCCCTGCGCGGTTAAATGCTTGTTTTAAATCTTTAGAAACTGAATTTCTGTCCCCCACGATCAATGCTTTTAATACACCCTGCTCCGTTCCTTGCCCTGTTTTGTCGATAAGATCAGAAATTTTTCTGCGTGCGTCCGCTATAATCATGCTGATTCCTGTTTTTGAATTTCTTTTGAGCAGGGTAAGCTTTTGCGCTGAGACATAGGCAGTTCCATAAACTTTTCGAAAAGCCATATATCTCTTATAATCAAATCCTCCGGGGTTATTGAAATTTCTGATCGATTTTATCCTGCCGAAAAAAACAATCCGGTCCCCAATTAAGAGGTTAGGGCCGTTCCCTGAAACAGTTAAGCGAATCCTTCCGGTCACAGGAAAAGGCTTATTATTCCCATCAAGAGTCTCGGTGCGCAGAATGAATTTTTGTCGATGGGAATATGTTGCAACCGGTGTGTCAATAATACCGGTAATTTTCCATGAATGACCATCTTTAAAGTGGATAATGTGATGGGAAGGAAATTTTGGATCCATCCATGGCTGAATGGAAAGGTATCCCAGGGCGAAAAAAAGCACTAGGGGAATAAAAATAACGCTCCTGTTTTTGTATAGGCAATAAAGAATCAAGCATAAAAATACCAGAGCGATAAGATAAGCACAAACACCATGACCCGAAAATTGGGAACCTGCAGTGATGCCTGATATCATCGAAAACAGCAGGGGAACAACCGGACGGTAGTAAATATTATCTGTCATGAAACATTTTAGTCCGGACGATTTCACCGGCGGTCATCATCGTTTATGATCAGGTTTTGGGAGGTCATTTCCACGGGTATATCCAGCCCCAGCAAAGAAAGAACTGTGGGTGCTATATCCGAAAGCTTGCCGCGATCCAGAAGCTGCCTGCCCGGTGAATCTCCGGCCACGTAGATCAACTCGACGGGATTGAGGGTATGGCTGGTCTTGGTCATGCCGGTCTGATAATCGATCATCTGCTCGGAGTTGCCGTGGTCGGCAGTGATTAGGATATGCGCATCAAGTTCGAGCAGATGATCGACAATTTTACCCACGCATTGATCCACGACTTCAATGGCTCTGATCGCCGCGTTCATGTCCCCGGTATGGCCAACCATGTCACCGTTAGCGTAGTTTACCACAATAAACCCGTAAGGATTGTTCCGGAGACGACTCAGAAGTTCTTCCGTCACGTTGTACGCCTCCATTTCCGGGTGGCTGGCAAAGGTGGCCGGGTCAAAGCGGCTCGGAACTTCAACCTGGTCTTCGTATTTGTATGGCGTTGTTGCTTTACCGTTAAAAAAGCTGGTCACGTGCCGGAACTTCTGCGTCTCGGCAATGCGCAGTTGACGCATGCCGGCATTGGAAATAACCTCGCCGAGCAGGTTCTCCATACCCCCGCTCTTGTCTATGGCCCCCAGCATATATTCTGTAAACTCGTCCCAATACCGTGTCAGACCAACGTAAGCCACCCTCGGCTTTGTCTTGAGTTTGCCCGGATATTTTGGATCGACAAATGCCATAGAGAGCTGGATGGCACGATCCTGGCGGTAATTCGTGTGCAAAACACAGTCGCCGTCCCTGACACCGTCATAGTCACCGATCACATAGCACGGAATATATTCGTCGAACATCTCAACACCATCCGGAGTTTTGTCCCGGTTATACGACTCTCTAACCGCAGTTTCCGCGTCGGTGGATTTGCGACCTTCGCAGGCAACAATACAATGATACGCCATGTCGGTAAGCTTCCAGTTCCTGGAACGGTCCATGCCGTAGTACCGGCCCATGACCGTACCAATGGTGCAGCCGCCCACTTCCTCCATCACGGTTTTAAGCTTTGCCAAGTATTCCATGCAACTGCGTGGCGGGGTGTCGCGCCCGTCTAAAAAAGGATGAATGATGATTGAGCCCTCGAGAAATTCTTGCCGCGCCCGGCGCATAATTTTGAAGAGATGTTCCTGATGAGCGTGTACCCCCTCATCCTGCAGCAGACCCAAAAGGTGAAGACGGCTCTTGTGTTCCGTCCAATTGGCAATGAGCTTTTTCCAGTTTTCTACTTCAAAAAGTTCACCGGTGCGCAAGCCGTCATCAATGCGCTTGAGTTCCTGGATAACGATCCGCCCGGCCCCCATGTTGAGGTGGCCCACTTCGGATGACCCCTGATAGCCGTCCGGGAGTCCCACAGGCTCACCCGCACATTCCAGAAGCGTCCACGGATAGTTGTTTTTGTATCTGTCTATATTCGGGGTTTTTGCCGCAATAACGGCGTTGCCTTCCTGGGTTTCGCTATACCCCCACCCATCACGAATTATCAGGCATACAGGTCGCATGGCTGCCTCTCTGTTCAGATTTAGTAACCGTTCACGGATTTTTTAAAATCACAAATTCCAAGCGTCAAAGATCAATTAAATCTCAAATCTCAAGCATCAAATTCCAAACAAATCTCAAATTCTAAAAACCAATGACCTAAACTATGTCGATTTTTCCAGTATTGATGAAAATATCTTTTTCAATTGGTTTGCCTTTTTTCAAGATCATAAGGTTTGGAACTTTGAATTTCGGTCATTGTGATTTGCCTGCCCTGTTAAATAAATCATAGATTTAATGCGAAGCATTATTTAACAGGGTGAATTTTTTGGGATTTGTTATTTGGAATTTCCACTAACTCAACTATCTCGTGAACGGATACTATTTTTAAAAAGCAAAAATATTCACAGATTTACGCTTTTACCCGTTTACCCGTTTAATGGCGGCTCCAAGTCGGGCAAATTTTTTCTCGATCGATTCATATCCGCGATCCAGGTGGTACACGCGATTAATTTCGGATGTACCCACAGCAGCCAGACCGGCCAGAATCAGTGACGCGCTGGCCCTCAGATCCGTAGCCATCACCGGCGCACCGGAAAGCGCCGGCACTCCGGTGATCATTGCGGTATTCCCCGATATTTTAATATCGGCCCCCATCCGTTTGAGTTCGCTGACATGGATAAAACGGTTCTCGAAAATGGTTTCAGAAATAATACTAACCCCCCTTGCAACTGACATCAATACCATAAACTGAGCCTGCATGTCAGTGGGAAATCCCGGATACGGCAACGTTTTTACATCAACACTTGCAATTTCATCAGATCCCTGAACCCGTATACTTTTATCCTCGACGGTTACTTGGGCGCCGCTAAGTATTAGCTTGTGGATAACCGCTTCAAGATGGTTGGGTTCACAATTTAAAATAGTTACATCCCCTCGGGTCAGGGCTGCCGAAACCATAAACGTGCCGGCTTCTATTCGGTCGGGCATTATGGAAACGGATACCGGCTTCAGGGAAGAAACCCCTTCTATGGTAATGACCGACGTGCCGACCCCCTTTATCTTTGCGCCCATTTTTATCAAAACGTCGGCAAGTGCAACAACCTCCGGTTCACGGGCCGCATTTCGCAGCACGGTAACCCCTTTGGCCAAAACAGACGCCATCATAAGATTTTCCGTACCGGTTACGGTTGGAATGTCCAGATAAATTTCGTTCCCTATCAGATGGTCGGCGGAAGCTTCCACGTATCCGTGTTTTAATTCAATCACAGCGCCGAGACGGGCAAGTCCTTTTAGATGTAAATTGATGGGGCGTGCGCCGATGGCACATCCTCCGGGAAGTGATACCCTGGCCTTTTTAAGCCTTGCCACAAGCGGGCCCAGGACCAGAATAGAGGCTCGCATTTTCCTGACCAGATCATAAGACGCCTCGTGATTGCACATGCCGCCGCCGTTTATTTTAATACTATCTCCGTCTGATTCTATGCTGGCTCCAAGACTCGAGAGCAAAAGTTTTGTGCTTTGTATGTCTTTCAGGTCCGGGACGTTGGAATACGTATTCCATCCATCCGTAAGAAGCGAAGAAATAAGAATTGGAAGGGCGGCATTTTTCGCGCCGCTTATCCTGACCTCTCCTTTTAGAGCACGTCCCCCTTGAATTACAATCTTATCCATATAAACCCCGCACAAACAAAAAAGCGCTTCCCCGGTTTCATGATGAGGCAAGCGCTTTTAACCTTGAAAAATCTTGGCATCTTAATGGTGATGCTCGTCATTCCCCCTGCATGCGTCGATGGCGGCCTTTATAATACAGTAGGTCATGCCGATGCCTAAAATGGTGAGTGCGTACCAGAGACCACCCATGAAAACCACATGGCCCATATCCCAAATCCATTCAAAATTAAATGGAAACATAAATATTCCTCCTAACCTCTTTAAGCTTCAGCCGGCTTTAATTCCTGTTCCAACTCAACTGGCGGTTCAACCGCTTCCTCTTCCTCAGCCGGCAACGTTTCAATGGGATTCAGTTCCGACTCATCTGGAAATACCGGCAAATAACGGTGTGCCAGCCCTACCAGAATAATGCCATATGCCACCGGAAGTATTGTGGTGGCAATTTCCTGCCAGCTCGGGAAATACATTGCCCAATAATCAAAGCTCATCACCGGAACGGCCATGACCTGGAGCACCATTGCCCAACGATTAATACAAACTCCGACAACAGCCAGGATCACGGCAATCCAAAGTGCCACAGAATTTTTTCGTCCTTTTTTAGTAATCAGAATCGCCGCCGGAACAAAACCGCAAATTACTATTTCCGCAAACAGGATCCAGATTCCGTATAAGGGGTTATTGGAATAAAAATCCATCAGCGTTTGTCCCAAGGAAGGTGCTGTAACGGTTATCCACCACCAGGTATCTACAGTCTTGGCAATAATGTAAGTCAGAATCATCCACCCTGAAATTTTGGCCAGAAGCTCGACGGCATCATCCTTGACAAGTTTTTTTCTGGTAACTGCTTCGGTGATTTTGGTAATCAGAATTGTAAAACATGGCCCGCAGGCGGCTGCCGACCAGGTAAATAGAAAAAAGGTCCAGGGCCAGATAAAAAGCCCTTCACGATAGGCAAACGGGCGCCCGTACAAAACACCGGCAACGCCGCCCAGGGATCCCTGGTGGAAAAAGGAGAGGAACACACCGGTTGCTGCAAATACTGCCATGATTTCATGCATGTTGTGGCTGAGATGATGAAAAAACGGCACCCTGTCGAGCTGTCGGTTCTCAAGAATAAGCGGAATAAATTCAATGGTCAGAACACCGAAGTAGCAGGAAAGGCAAAATGCCACTTCAGTCAGCATGGAGTGAACATTGGCATGCCAGAAAATAAACCAACCCCTCAGGGGCTGCCCGATATCGTAGGCCAAAACAAGCAGCGCCGAGCTGTAGCAGATGAAGCCAATTAGAACCGCGTAGTTGATGATACTTTTCAGCTCATCCTTTCCAAAAATATATCTTAATAAACCGCTAAAAAAGGCGCCGCCGCCCACAGCGATAACCGTAAGGTCGGCCCAAATCCATATAGCAAAACCATAGTAATCGTTCATATTGGTCTGGTTGAGGCCCTTAATCCAGCAAAGCAGCATGGCATAAACGCCCCATAACAGGACCACGCCGACTACACTGATAAATAGAAGAAATTGCCATAATGGGCAGCGCTTAACTCCCCTGGGTATTATTGCAGAATCCATATGTCATGTACTCCTTGAATATATCATTTTTACTTTTTAACCCTGGTGAACCGTCTTTTTAAGTTTAGCCTCGTTTTCAAGATAATTATCACCGACCCGCCTGACCCACTCTCGGCTCGAAAGATAGTAGACCTTGGGGTTGGTACCCAGCCTTTCCAGCAAACGGAATGCATTGGGATTGGTCGGCCGACCGCGGTGTTTAGGGTCGGGTTTTACCATCCGGTATACGGCATGATTCGGATTATTCAGATCACCGAATGTAATGGCGCCGGCAGGGCATGCCTGAGTGCAAGCCGTCTGATATTCATGCTCTTTGAGTTCGCGCCTTCCTTCCATGAATGCCTTTTCCTTTGCTATCTGGTACCTGTGGAAGCAGAAGCTGCATTTTTCAACCACGCCTCGCATGCGGGGTGAAACATTGGGACTTAAGTATTTTTCCATACCGTCCGGCCAGACCGGATCCCACCAGTTAAAATAGCGAGCTTTATACGGGCAAGAAGCCATACAGTACCGGCATCCGAAACAGCGGGTATAAATCTGGCTGACAATTCCGGTTTCAATATTGTAGTCCGTGGCAACCGCCGGGCAAACAGATACACAGGGTGAATGCCCTTCATGTTGTCCTTCACAATGCATGCACGGCCTCGGGAGATAGCATATATCCGTATTTGGAAACGGTTTCCCGTTGGTCAATTTGTAGACACGCAGCCATGTTATGCTAAGAAGTTTATCCGATTCATCCTTCCGAAAGGGCACGTTATTTTCAGCCATGCAGGCAACCATGCAACTGCCGCAACCGGTACATTTATCCAGGTCTATAACCATTCCATACTTTTTGGCTTTCTTGTGTTTCATCAGAACCTCTTTGGATTGACAATTATTGATAACATGATGAGCCAAGATATCTTTAATGGTCAATCTTCAATAGTCAATATAATCAGGCTTTGGCCAGTTTGACCCTGATTCCCCAGGCAGCATCCAAACCTGAAACAGAATCTTCAACCGGACCGATGAGTTCATTAAAGTTTATTCCCTTACCTGCCAAATAATCGTCGAATGCCGTATGACCCAGTCCTCTGGGCAGGGCAACAAGCCCGGGCATTATACCGTCAAAAAGATGTACCTTGACTCGTGCTTTGCCTACAGGCGTGCTTAACATGGCAAGCTGGCCTTCGCGCAGGCCCTGCTCCCCGGCTGTTTTCGGATTAATCTCAATAAAAACATCCATGCCTTTGAGAACCGTATCATCAACAGATTTCATAACAAACGGCGGATCACCGATGACACCGCTGGCTAATCTGATGGAATCATAAGGGATAAGCAAAAGAGGATAATTCGTTTTGTCACCTTCAATATTAACCGGTTTAAATTGTTTCAAGGATCCGGTTTCTTTACGTGCAAATTCGAATTTCCCGGAAACCGTATCAAACGATTCTTCATGGGTTTGAACAAAAAAATCAGGATAAGACCAGAATCCTTTTTCAACCATGACCTGCCACTTATTGCCCAAAGTTTCTTTAAGACATGCATCATAACTGTTCCACGCAAAAGCGTCCGATAGAGTCCCTCCCAAAGCTTTTGCTAACAGAATTATGACATCTCCGGTATGTTTGGTATTAAACTGGGGCTCAACCACCGGCCTCGAAAGGCCGATAACAGGTTTGGGCATTCCTGCGGGCGTGGGTATATCTTCGTAGCGTTCAAGATAGGTATGATTCGGAAGGATCAGATCAGCGTTTTGAGCCGTTTCATCCATATAAGAAGAGAAGCTTACCACAAACGGTACCTTGTCAAAGGCCTTTTTCACTGCTTTGCTGTCGGACATTGTGTATAACGGGTTCGCACCGGCGACAAAAAGTGCTTTCAGGGGATATTTTTCTCCTGAGTTGATGGCTTGGGGGAGACGATTTAACAGGTAACGGGAAAATGGATACTTTTTACTCCCGGCACCATCCAATCGGTCTTTTTGCATTCCGGCTGCTGCCGTAGCATCCATCTCTACTTCAGGCCAGTTGATATAATCAGGTTCTGCAACAGCAAAAATCCCTCCCTTTTTGTTGATATTTCCGACAAGAGCGTTTAATGCGTGCACCGCTGTGCATTCATTAAGACTGCCCGGTGTAGTTCCCTGACCACGGCCGCAAATTGCCAACGGCTTGGATGCACGGACAAAGCTGCGGGTAAGAGCGATGATTGTTGTACTGTCGATTCCGGTAATTGTTGCAACGCTATCCGGACCGTATTCATCGAGCACAAAACGCTTCCAATCCTCAAATCCCTCAGAATAGTAATTAATAAACTCGGCATCGTACAATGATTCTTTAATAATTACATGGGCAATTCCCAGGGCAAGCGCCGCTTCGGTCCCGGGATTAATGGGAATCCATTTATCTGACCTGGCTGCGGTGTTGGACAGACGGGGTTCGATCTGAATCACTTTGCCGCCGGTATTACACCAAGTGCTGTTGGCCCGGAACATCCGCACCGGTGATCCCCATCCATCTAATATCCCGCTTCCAAAGCTTAAGATAAAGTTAGCGTTTTCAAAATCGAATCCGGGCAATGCCTGAGCACCCTGCATAAGGTGAAGGGTAAGCTCATAGGAATCGATAATTGATGATGTGCGCATTAGATTGGGAGAACCGTAAACGGTCAGAAACCTTTCAAACAACCGGGGCACTGTTCCGCGATCTGAATCTGAAATAAAACCGACCGTGTGCGATTGACCTTTCTCTCTTAAGTCACCGAGGGTTTCCGCAACCTGTGATACGGCATCTTTCCATGAGATTTTTTCCCAACTTCCCTGGCCTCTTTTTCCCACTCTTTTCAAAGGTGTCTTGACTCTCGTGGGGCCGTATAGAAGCTGAAGGCCTGACAGTCCCAGAATGCACAGCCCGCCGTTATTTACAGGATGCCCTTTCATTCCTTCTATTTTAACCGCCCGATCATCGATTTTGCGGACAGTAATACCGCAACCGCCGGGACAGAGGCTGCAGGAAGAATTGACATAACTGGCTTCACCATCCTCCGGAACAGGAGTCCACGGCCACATTTGTGTCCATATGGAGCTGTCATCCATCAATTTCCATGGCAATGGTGAAAGGGCTGTGCCCGCCGCACCCCCAAATAAAAACGACAGAAAACTTCTTCTACCAATCTTCATCTATTTTACCTCTTTAGATAGAGTCAAAAGCTCTGTTAGCATTCTTTTTTTATTAAAAAATTGAAAGTATCTATTAAATCCTCAATCAAAAATATTCAATTACTTATGGCATATGAAACAGGCGCCTTTTTCTGTCTGAACACTGCTCCCCTTGCCGGAAGTTGATGTGCCAGGATAAACCACGTCTATGAGATGGTCGATCAGCCTGTTTGTGGGAGTTTTGACATCTGTTCTTTCAATGTTGGCGGTCTTTTCTTGATGGCATTCAGCACAGTCGTCCATTTTCATCCGGTCCCAGGTATTCTTTTTGAAACCGCCGATGCTTTTTCCCCAGATATCACGGCTATAACCGGTAATCCGGTTTTCTTCATAAATTTTTAAACTTTCTGATTCCCCAATATGGCCGTGACAGATAACACAGTCCATTTTTGCAACTTTGACATGGGCGACATGGGAAAAGAATACACAATCAGGCTGCCGTGAGTATATCAACCACGGAACCTCTCTTCCTTTGGAGACATACTCCTCAACGAATTTGATCTCATCAGGACTATCTCCCTGGATCTCTTCATGGCAGTCAATGCACTGGTCGAGTTTCGGAACCCCGGAATAGGTGCCGTCCTCTCGAAAGAAATGGCAGCTTTCACACCCGTCTTCAACTTCCGCCACATGCAGTGCATGGTTAAAATCGATCGGTTGTTTTTTTTTCGAATAAAGCAGCTTGGGGAAAATAATCCATCCCAAAATAAGACTTGCAAACAGTCCGAGAATAAAAAACAGGATAACCGGCCCCGCAGATCCCTTATCCTGTTCTTTTTGATTTATTTCCGGGGACGATGTTGCAACACCCTCGCCGCCGGCATCTTCCGCAATCTCTTTAGCATTATTATCCAAAGCACTCATAAGATCTCCGTTGTTAAAATGAACTTTCATTCCTGAATGGGGAAATAACTTGCAGCTTTGTATCTTCAGATAACATTTTTGTCAAGGGAAAATCATTCTCATTTTGCTTTATACCCTACGCAAAGGGTTGGTTATAAAAACCCAGAGCGTGGAATATAAAAGGGAAGGAAAATGTGTCTGCAGATGATTGGTGCTATAGCGTGAAACGCCCAGGTGAAATTACATATTTTCAGCCACTGAAACCGTCCTGTCGCCGAGAATATTAACATAACTTCCCATTTCATTATCGTACCAGCCGTATATTACAGCCTGTGTTATCGGTATTCTGATGGTTACATCCTTTAATGAACCTAAAATTTCTTTTTCCAATCCCGGTACTTTCTCCAGGTCAACGGTTTGATCGGCAGTACGGGTATGGGTTTCATGGCCCTCAATCACGGCGGCAGCCCTCGGCAATCCAATGATATCCCCTGAAACATTCTGCTTTTCAGAGTAGTGAAGGTATCCATAAGGATCATGGGATGCCGCCTGCCGGTATATATAATTGATCAACTCCCTGCTTATCGGTTCACCGGACAACTCCTCCTGTAGATTCAACACCAGTATAATCAGAGAACCCGTGGAAATGGGCACTCTTACAGATTCCGCAATGAGCCCGATCTCTTCCATTTCCGGAATTACAAGTCTAAGCGTATTGGCGGCGCCTGTGGTTGTGAGGATAATGTTGTTCATAATGCTTCTGTTTTTCCTTAGATCGGCAGCTCCTGCTTTTGGAAGCCTGTCCAACACCTGCTGTGATCCGGTGACGGCATGCACCGTTGCCATGGAAGCGGAAAGTATCTTTTTAGGACCCAACGTATTAATAAGGGGTTTTATCATATGAGCCAGACAGGTGGTGGTGCAGGATGCATTGGAAATAATGTTATGGCGCCTGGGGTCATAAACATTGTCATTGATACCCATGATCGTGGTTACCGCATCGTCCGGCATGGGTTTGCCTTTGTCTTTTATTTTAAAGGGCGCAGAGACAATCACTTTTTCGGCCCCTGCTTCAAGATGGCCGCGCGCAGCCCCTTTTGGATGATCCGGAGGAAGGGTCGGGTCAAGAAATTGTCCTGTAGTATCGACAACAAGTTTTACGCCATATTCTCTCCAGTTTATTTCAGCCGGATTCCTGGATGACCTCAAAAAACGAACCCTGACACCGTCAATAGTCATGGAGCCGCTTTTTTCATCCGGAGCACTGATTAGCGGCTCTGCTTTTTGGCCATACAAAAACCCGCGGAGCAAACCATAGGTTGAATCCCTTTCCACATAATGGGCGATATCTTCCAGCGATGATCCGGCTTCACGTCCGATATTGACTATAATTTCACTAAAATATTTTCGTGCCACATGGTGCCAGACAGAAAGCTTGCCGATTCTGCCAAATCCGTTTATACCGAGTTTTATTCCGCTATTAGTTTCGGCTTGCATGCCCATACCCCCCTTTTCTAAATTGATTATTTTCGATTGAAGATTGTCGATTTATTTAGGTCGGTTCACTCCACTGTTTTGAATTAAAAACCGCCTATTGAAATTCTTTTTCCGGATTGAAGATTTGCGATTGAAAATTGAAGATTAATGAATTTGCAGGAAGTCGGAAAAGCGACCGTTTACCAAGCCGTCAATATTCTAATCTTCAATCTTCAATCTTCAATCGTCAATCTTCAATTCTTCACGCTCCTTTTACCTTTACTATGTTTTTATAAACCGACCCTTCACTGCCGTCAATACTGATATGGTCCGCGGATTTAAGAACCACTTCGTCAAATCGACAGCTTTTATCTTTTTCCTTGCAGATAAGATTGCCACATCCCACGATACACGTTTTGCCAAGCCGGTAGGCCACAACAGCAGCATGGGATGTTACTCCACCCCGGGCCGTAAGAAGGCCGTCCGCCGCATATATTTCCCTGATGTCATCAGGTACGGTATCTCCCCTTACGAGAATTAAAAATGTTTCCGGTTCCACAGCTCTCCAGTGGTCGATTTCTTTGAGATCAAAAACGATCCGCCCGCTCATCGCTCCGCCACTGACCCCGATACCATGCCCTAATAATTTATCCTCCGTAATATCTCCAAGGTCAAAGGTTAAAACTTTCTTTCTTTCTCGAATGGCCATATCCCGGCACTGGAGCAGGTACAAATCTTCAACACCGGGACCTTCAAAAGTGAACTCCATTTCCTGAGGGCTCCATCCCTTCATGTGAATCAACTCATTCACCCATCCTTTCAACCCGTTATAAATTTCAGGGAAATGGGTTTCAAGGGTTATATCGGTTTCCCTCATCTCGATATCCTGCTGTATAATGGATATTGGCAGGGTATTCACAAGACCCGAAGCCACATCCTCGCCCTGATTTCCGATAGTAAAATCACCCCACAGCCTCAAGCTGTCTTCCGACCATCTGGGATTATGAGTAAAAATGACGCCGGCGCCGGATTGTCTGGAAATGTTTCCGTAAACCATTTCTTGAACCGTAGCGGCCGTGCCCCAGTCATCGGATATCCCTATGATCTTACGGTAGGCTCTTGCTTTGGAAGACTCCCAGGAACCGAAAACCTTTTTAATGGTTACGTAAAGCTGTTCAAAAGGATTATCAATAATATCAATCCCTGAATTCTTTATCATACTCTTATAGGTCATTGCCACTTTCCGCATCTGCATACCGGCAAATTCTCTTTTAAATCCGATACCCGCCCTTCGCTTCATTTCGCTGATAATTGCATCAAAATCATCCCTTTCCAGGCCAAAAGCCATGCCGTAACATTGCAGAAACCGTCGATAGCTATCCCAGGCAAACCAGGCATTACCGGTACGCTCTGCAATTCCGGCCGCAATTTCTTCATTCATCCCGACATCAAGAAACGTATCCATCATTCCGGGTTGTGAAATGGACGATCCGCTCCTTACGGAAAAAAGAAGAGGGTTATTGGGATCGCCAAAGGTTTTGCCGGTTACCTTTTCAAGATCAGCGATATGTTGCCCTAATTGTTCCCTGAAATTCTGTTTTGCCGGCGGATAACTGTCAAGGATCTCTCTACATCGGAATGCTTCAGTTGTTATAATAAAACCCGGGGGTACCGGCAGGCCTAAATTTTTCATCCTGACCAGGCTTAACCCTTTATTGCCCAGATAAATAATGCCGGAAACCCGCTTAGGAACGTTGTTGATAGACGTCATCGCCTTTTCAGGATCATAAAGGAGAAGATCCTGGAGTTTATTCTTGGGCAGTTTGTTGGATTGCTGAAAAAGGGTATTTAAGGTTCGGCTCAAAAACAGATCCAATTGCTGGAGTCCCGATGAGAAGGCTATCCGCTCCCGGAAAAAAATTTCCGAGACCCTGTGTTCCAGCTTTTCGTGGTCAATTGCACCGCTCTGTGGGAGGTATTTCGGCAGAATCTGATCAAAAGATATCTGAGACAGAACCTGGCTAAGATTTTCTCCATGAATATTATTAAAATAATCATTGATGATATTCCGTACCGCTTGGGCAAACCCCTTAAAAATATCAAGATACTGCGTAAAAGTGAATCCTCTGGCTTCAAGTGAATGGGCCAACATGTCAAGCTGACGTTCAATCTCAACTGATGGGATTCCATCGATCTGTAATGCTTTAAAAAACAAGTTTAATCGGTCGTAAATCTGAAAAAAGGTGGCTTTTGTTACCAGGCTAAGATTAACATTTTCGACAAGTTCTTCAAAAAAAACATTGACCAGAGATTCTATTCGAAATGTAAGTCCCAGTGCGTCAAATTTCATTTCGCGATAGCTGCCGTACATGGAAGGGATATCTATGGTAATATGTCTTTTCTTATAAATATCCTCTTTTATTTCATATGTCTGATCTGAAAGTATTATTTTTTTCAACGCTTCCAGGTAGTCGAGGAGCCCGAAAATCTTCTTAGTTAAATCAGGCTCTGCCAGAGCTTTTTGCAGCCTGTCCAAATCAGGAAAGGCTTCCGACCTGAGCTGAGCAAGATAATTTTCTATCTCGATAAAATCGAGGTTGTATTTCTGGTTCAAAAGTTTGTAAAAGGTTATGGCAAGTTCCACCCTCCTCGAATCTTGCTCTGATACGCCGGATACCCCTTCAACAAGGCGCTGTATTTGATCGTCTTTAATTGTAATAAGTCCGTCAGGTAAAGAGACCCCCTTTTCTTTAAGATGTGAGATTACCCGGTGAACCTCATCGATGCATGGCCCCTGGGTATTAATTTCTTGGTAAATATCTGGTGGAACAAAAGGCTCTAAAGGACCTTTTTCTTTTGTTTCCCAAAAATTAAAGGTTGCCTCCATAAAATCGATGATTCGGTTACTGCTTTCCACATGGCTCTGCTTGCGCAAAAAATGTATAAGCGGATCTCTTCGACCCGATATTTCATCAATTTCCGTAGAAATATCCCTGAGTTTTCCTTCTGCACCGATATCGTTAAAGTACACGGGAAAAAGTCTGCAAAGCTGCTTGGCCAGGTTATAGACAGGGCCGATGCCGCTGTTTAATAACCGGGTAATATCCCGGGGAAAAAGGTCTATATCTTTAATAAACACCCCGCAGACAGAAAGATGGATGATAAGGTATGAAAGAAGCCGGGTTGACCACATGGGATTCAGCTCAATCAGCTCAAGCCATGTCCTTATATTAAGAATATGAGCGGTATTAAACTCTATTTGCCAGTCGTTTCCCACACCTTTGATCATGGGTGACTGAAAGCCTAAATCGATTACGTAATCGATAAAAAATGCAACAAGGTCGCTGTCATCCGTTTTATAAACTCCTTTCCCCATATTCAAAATACAGTTCAATGCGGTTGCAGGGTATTTACCGGCTCTGGTTTTTAATATGGAAAAGGTTTTATGAATCAGGCTTCCGATATTCAGATTGCTCTCATGAGCAATGAGCCAGCTCAATGTTCTGTTGATATCCCGCAACGCCTCCTCATGAATCATCGAAAGTCCGACAATATTCATTATATGGAAAAGAAAAATAAGCTTCCACCGGTTGCCCCGAACAGTTTTAGCACTTTCATCCAGAAGACTCTGAGGAATTTTCCGGTACGTTTCTACAAACTGATCGTAACCGGGAAGCTGTATTAGTCTTTTCAGAACATCTTCGGATTCAATGTTTTTGGACTGAGCGATCTTTTCAAGTCTGCTTTTATACCGGTTGATCTGTTTGTGGGATATAATCTTAAAAAATTTCTTTAAATTTTCCCGGTTATCAACTTTATCGGCCTCTTGTTCAAACCAGGTCCAAGGGTCTTTTTCGGTTAGCCAGTAACTGAAGATACGATCAGAATATTTTATGAGAAGCAGATTGACGGCACTGCAACCCTCTGCAATTTCAGATGAATAATTTAAAAGCGCATCCACCAGTTTCCTTATCTGATAGAAACTTTTAACAAACAAAAAGAAATCATCCCCATCATAAGCTCTAATACGATTAAATGAGCCATCGATCAACGGCTTGAATCTTTTAAAGTCGGAGCCGGATTCCTTTATGATTTTTTGAATAAAAAGGAGAAAGTTGTCCACAGCATCGGCCCTGACTTCGATATCGCTTTTTGATTCAATCGCGCGTATAAAAATATCCAATAACAGCTCTGTGGCTTCAGGTCCCTTTGGATGGCTTTTTAAAAGATGAAAATAATCGAGGGAATAAACTCTCGCTTCATGCACAATGAACTTCCAGTTTTTATAAGGATGCGAGAGTTCTTTCAGCAGGGTGTTCAATCCTTCCAAGATGCCGTAATATTTAGACATCACCTCTTGCAGAATTGAATATTTTTCATCGATGGTGACATCGACATGGTAGTCTGCTATATTAACCTCAAGTGCTTTTGATTGTATCATCAAACTCCCCTAATAATTGAAAATTGTTGATTGAAGATTGAAAATTAAATAACCGGGGAATTCACCTTAAATAATCGTCAAGCTCCAATTTTGAAGGTTACCAGATTCAGTGTTTTTTTTCAAGAGAATTAGTTAGTTGCTCTTCGACCGTCAGGACTCACACCCCGGAGAGCTCGGAAAGGCGATAACTCGAAAATGCCAATAAATTTCAACATCCACTCGACAATAGTCAATCTTCAATCGACAATAGTCAATAAAAAAAACCCCTCCAAAATGGAGAGGCTTTTTTGCAAGTTATTTGTAAAATTAATAATCAGAGTTCAAGCCATGAATCCGAGTAAAGAGACTTCCCGAGGATTACATTGGTAGTTTTAGCAAAATCCTGCATCTCTTTTGAAAGGCTCGCCATATCCGGTTTATCGCCGTCTATGATGCCATAAATCAAATCCACGATATCCTGGCGCTCGCCCCTGGCGATCGCTATCGTCAAATCGTCAAGCGGATCGGCAATCACCGATTCCATGCCGTATTTCTGGAGCATTATCGTGAAAGTCTGATTAAGGATCGGCCGCAGATGATCAGGCGCTCCGTTGGATACGTTCGATACCCCGCAGGTGCTCCTGGCGCCCGGGGCGATATCCTGGAGCATCCCCTGAAATTCCATCAAACTTATGGCCTGGGGCTGCTGGATATTAACCGGAGTTACGATCCCGTCCACCCAGATTTTTTCATTTGGGATGCCTGCTTCATTTGCAAAATATAAAAGTTCAACTGCCAGGGCCGCACGTTCATTTTCATCCCGCGGCAATCCTTCTGGACCCCACAGCAGAGCGACAAAATCCGCATTGTATTCAGCAGCCAAAGGAACCATTTTTTCATATCGCTCAGGTCTGCACATAATGGAATTGACAATGGGAGTCAGCTTGCAGACTTTTAGCCCAGCCTCAATGGCATTGATGTTGGATGTGTCCAGAACCAGTGGAATATCGTCAACCACCTCCTGAATCGTTTCAACCAGCCAGGGCATCAACTCGTGGCCGTCTTTTTTGGCCGGACCGAGATTGATGTCGATGTAATCCATTCCCTTTTCTTTTTGAAAAAGGGCTTCCTCCTGAATCGGCTTGGGATCACGCTCCTTGAATGCCTTGCCGATCTTTTTACCTATTACATTTAAACTCTCACCTATAAGTAACATACACCCTCCCTTCTTTATCGGTAACCGCCTGTTGTTACCGGGGCATGACCCCGCCAATCGAAGTTTTTACAATTAATTAAATGTGATGTTCGAGACTTAAATCTTTCCTTTGCACTCGGAATAATGGAATGATGGAATGTTAGTATTAAATAAATTTACTAATTTAATAACTTTCCTGTCAAGAGGAATATTGCCGCTTTATTCTGCCAAATTCCCTCCACGGGAATTCTCATTCTCGCGTTGACTAGGCAATCGTATAACAAAAAGGGGCAAATAGTATTTGACAGCAACCGTGTAAGCAGGATGGACAATAGTCTGTCCATCCTGCTTTTTCAACCATTATTTTGATTTGAGAAACGCCGGAATATGGGCGGCTTCTCTTGGTCCAACGGTAATGGTCCAGCCCGGCAGTTCCTCTTCCACATCACCGGCAATGGAGGCGGCATAACCGGGAATAATCAGTTCCGTGTTCTTGACTTTATCCATGATACCGCATTTTTTGACGAACATGCCCACATCGTCACCGGAAAATTTTCCCGCAGCCCATGCTGTCAGAACGGACAGACCTTCAGAATCTTTGATCAACAGCCATGACGGCACCTTGCTCCCTTCAATTTCACCGGATACGATAAAATAAGTCAGGGCAAAATTGGTGGTGACAAGGACCGGAGAGTTTTCATCAGGTTCGCCGATTTCATAGATACCCTCTTTCACGGTCATGGGTCTCTGGGGATCGGTAAAGATATTCAGCCGTTCAACCAGCAGAGAGAAAAGGCTGCCACCCCAAAAATCGGATAGAATCGTAATACCGCCGTACTTGGCGACAAACATTGCAGCGATCAAGGTTTCCATATCCAGGTTTGAAGCCATTTCACACGGGAATGTAATGGTGGGAAAACCCAAAGCCCGGTTTCCTGACTTGAGCGCTTCGCGGCGGATGACCACCTGATCCTGGAATGCCTGTTTGATCTCTCTGGAACCCGAATCGATGACAAGATCTTTGAGCCCCATTTCAGTCAATTTAGTTGTCAAAGGAATAACTCCTTCAACAGAATCGGCCTTTACCGCCAGGGGCAGGCCGTTATCCTTGGCTATGGCGCCGAAATCATCGATATTGCCTTGGGTTGCCGCATAGATAAGAGGCCGCTTGAATTTACAGGCCTCGACGCCTGCCGTCATCACTCCTGCATCTTCCGACATCAAAACCAGGTTAAATTCCGAGGTTTCCGCAATGGTTTTGGCCACGTTGGCAAAAGCGTCTTTATCGCCATTTACGTCCTTTACGGCCACAAGCTCGGGTCTGAGATTAAAACCGACTCTCTCGAACTGGAAAGCGTTCCATGCTTTCAGCTTACCTTCAAGATCGGACTGGGTGATGTCGGAACCGACCAGGGCTCCGATCGGAGTCGGGCTGAAAAAAGTTTTTTCATGACGATACATAACGGTTTCACCGCCGGCTTTAGTCTTTCTGACGCCCTGGCCCAGAGTAACAGGCCGGATAGGCGGTGCAGAAGCCTCGGCGAGCTGTTCCCTTGCCTCGTCAGATACATACGGGCAATCGTCTAATTCGGCCTTACCCGATGCCAGGTTCATGGCAAATGCAAGGCAGGTGGGAACACCGCATTCTTTACAGTTGGTCTTTGGCAGAAGTTTGAAAATCTGAATACCGGTTAATGCCATAATTATCTCCTTATTCCAATTCACATGTTTCAGGTTTTTAAAAGCCCTAGGCTTATTGAGTTTTAGGTATTAGGTTTAAGGAGCGAGACATGATCCCGCTCCAGCTGCTTTGAATAACTTATTGCTACATAATCGGATCCATTGTTAGGGCCGGATGTCCTACTTTTTCGAGAAAAGGCATAATTTCTTCCTCGCTGATTCCAACGGTTTCGTCGGCAATTTTATCATACAGGTCGGGAACACCCATTTCTTCACCCCGTTTTTCAATCCGCTCTTTGATCTCTTCCTTGAGATCCTTGGGCATCCAGACCATGCGCAGCAGTCCGCCGTCGCCCAGGATGAACTTGCGCTGGGTAATATTGTACTTGGAATGACCCACAAAACCGGGTGAAGATTGTCCGCCGCCCATGACACCGGCCAGAGTGGTAAATTTCATGCCACAGGGGGTCTCACCCATATACTCCCTGCTAACCGTCATGACGCCGTTGCAGGATGGGAGCAAAGCAGCAATGCATTCGCAGCACCCGCAGGTGGTCATGGGATCATGAATCAAGGAGTAAAAGTTGTAATGGGTGAAGTTGCCCCGGGAGGCCTTGTAAACAAAATCATTGACACCTTTCCACTGGCCCAGAACAGGATCCAGACATTCACCCTTTTCGATGGGCTGGTTCGGTCCGGTGGGGTTGATCTCAAAAGACGCTTTGCAGTCCATCCAGTTATATGCGCCGCAAAGACCGGTTCTTTCGGGACTTACCGTACAAACATGGTTGGGCGCAAAAGACTGGCACAGGGTGCAGGAGTAAAAAATCTCCTCTCCCTCATCCGTCATACCCTCAACCCGTTCATCCCTGTTCTTGTAATCTTCTCTGGCCCCTTTGGTCAATGCATCAACATCCTTTTTCTTTGTGTACAAAGTTACCTGCACTTTGTCCAGGATATTTGCAAAATCCTGGTGGAATTTGGCATGCAGGACAACGCCAATATCCCTTAAAGTAAATCCCTTTTCCACGGCTGCCTTGCTTATGCGATACCAGGAGATATCCCGCTGGCCGATATGCATGACCCCCTGGATATAGTTGACCAGGTGGTGAATTTGGCGTTCTATAATCGGTTCAAAATCTTCCTGGAACTCACGGCCGGCAATCTGAACAAAGACGCCCATCGGGAAGGTGTCACCTTCTTTAAGATCAGTAATATCAGGACCGATGATTTCGATCTTACCGTCATTGATTTCCTTCATCTCGGCCATCTTACAAAGCTCGGTGCACGGTGCCTTGCCGCCGCCGCACTGAGCATACAGGTCCTTGCCTCTGACCCGCTCACCTTCAAATGCCGGGCCGAATGCACATGGTATATCAATTTCCGAAACATGGACCTTGAGACCCCGCACTTCCACCGACCTCTGGCATATCTCATCATGCGGCACATTGGCTACCACATGCTCGTAGGTACAGATACCAGTGGGCAGAATTTCGGGAATGTCGGTATCCGCCAGGGTCGGGAATCCCCAGTTCACACACCCGGCCGCCGCAGCAGCCCAGTGGGTTCCCACATCACCCAGAGCATTGATAAATGCAAAGATCCGGTCCTTGTTATACAAAAGAACCTTTTTATAGTCGCCGGGTGTAATATTTTGGAATATCATGGGCACCCGGTTGGCAAACCCTAAAGCAAATACAGCCGATGAAATATCGGGGCCAAAAGGCACGATTCGTGTGCCCCATCCGATTGTAACGTCGGCTTCAATGAGCTGATCGATGACCGATGTCCCATTGTGGCTGGCTGCACAGAAGATATACAGGTTTTTCAACTGGTAGTCTTCAACAATCATCTTGGCGATTTCAGGGCTGGGTGCTGCGCCCACAATGGCTGCAAAGCCGGGGGCTGAGCCGTCCACAAATTCAACCCCTCTTTTTCTTAAGATAACATCGTCCGCAGGCCCTGTCCAGATCTTGCCTCCCTCTATATCCGGATCTTCATGGGGATAATAAAAATCAGGATCTGTGACAGTGCGGATGCCCTCTTTGATTTCATACGAGATAATCGCGGCCATGCCGGCATCCAGAAGGGGGCCCAGGTAAGGCAGATGATTTACCCTTTTTATATGGGGCGGAAGAAGCTCGCGAGCCCTTTCCATGGGTAATTGCAAATCTTCCAGGGTCTCAACCTTGTGACCTAAGAGAGAATAGATCACCGGCAGATAGTAGCCCGTATTCGGGAATTCTACCCTGGTATCTGCATTGTAGGCCGCAAGAGCATTTCTCAAATCCCCCTCAACCTCTGAAACAACATTGTAGCCGCCCTGAATGGCAGCAAATGCAACTAATTTCGACATACTTTCCTCCTTCGTTGAGGATTTATTTTAACCTCAGTTATAATAATGCAATATATTATGCCTCAAGTGCCTGGCGATCCGCCATATCCATGAGTACCCTTTCCCTTGCCTTGTCAATGCCCAGCGCTTTGCGCTTTTTATCGATATGATCAATCATCAGCCAGGCATGTTTGATCGGATCAGGCTCAATATCCCACATGCCGCCGTAAATCTTTTCCAGCTCTTTGCAAATATAATCATGGAACACCGGAGCGCCGGAAGTTGGCAGAGTAACACCAAAAACCGTGTATACACCGGATACCACAAAATAATGGCCGATGCTGATGGCCTTTTCACTCATCCACTCGGGCGCGCTTCCGGCTGCGGGCAGGTCGGAAATATCGTTTCCTAAGCCGCCTGCTTTGACAACTTCGGTTGCTGCCAGCAGAATGCGGCTGTTGTCTACACAGGAGCCCAGGTGGAGAACCGGCGGAATACCCACGGTCTCACAAACTTCGGCCAGACCCGGACCGCAGAATACCTGCGCGGCCTCCGGCGTCAGCAGTCCTTCCATGGCGCAGGCGATCCCGTTGCAACCGGTGGTCAGGACCAGCACATCGTTTTTGATCAGCTCTTTCACTACCGTAATATGGTCTCTATTATGCACTGTGCGAGCATTGTTGCAGCCCACCACGCCGGCCACACCCCGGATACGGCCGTTAATGATATTGTCATTTAAGGTAAAATAAGATCCCCGGAAGGTTCCCCCCAGGTGGTACTCGATGGATTCCACGCCAAAGCCGGCAATCTGGACAGCTTTATGTTGGGGAATCATGACCTCTGCTTTCCGGTTCTCAAAATTGTCGATGGCCATCTTGACGATCCGCTCGGCGTCCCTTACGGCATGATGCTCGTCAAACTCGATGTGGATCACATTATCCTGCTCCATCTTGGCAATGGGATGGGTGGTAATCAGGTGGGTATGGAAGCATTTGGCCACATTGGCAAGATTCTGCATGATACACTGGATATCCACCACCATGGCGTCGCAGGCGCCGGTGATGATGGCAAGCTCCTGAGACAAAAACGTTGTTGCAGAGGGGATGCCGTGGCGCTGAAGGAGCTCATTGGCCGTACAGCAGATACCGCTGAGCTGAATCCCTTTAGCCCCTTTTGATTTGGCATAATCCACCATTTCCTGGGTTTGGGCCACCGCCACGATGATCTCGGACAGAATCGGCTCATGACCGTGCACGATAAGGTTAACATGATCTTCCTTCATAACCCCCAGATTGGCCTCGGACTGAATGGGATAGGGGGTTCCGAAAAGAACGTCCTGGAGATCCGTGGCCAGCATGGACCCGCCCCAGCCGTCGGCAATGGCCGCCCGGCTGCCCTGCTTGATCAGATTTTTATAATCCATGTCAACACCGATATGGGTGCGGTGCATGATCTCAACAATTTCCCGATCAATATTTCTGGGAACAACCCCGGCCTTCTTCCATTTTTCATAAAGGGCTTGGGGCGCTCTTTTTGCGTACAACAGTTCGCCCTCGTACTTTCCCCATTCATTTATTGCGGCTTCAGCCACTTCAAGGGCGATTTCATCAGTTTTTCGGTTAACCTGCTTGCCGTCAACTTCAACCGTGGTTTCAACACCCAGCCAGGGAGCGATCTGCAGGAGCTTTTTGACATCTTTAATCTTGTAGGCATCGGTTTCCTTTTTTGCAGCAGCCATGAAAACTTCGGCCACACCACGGCCGTGATCTGAATGGGCGGATGCTCCCCCTGCGATCATCCGGATAAAGTTACGGGCCGCAATGGTATTGGCTGTGGCTCCGCACAGACCCTTTCTGGTGTCCTCTCCTTCAATTCCCGCCTTTGGCAGCGGGAGGCGGCACGGCCCCATGGAACAGTTTTTACAGCAGGTGCCCTGCACACCAATGTTACAGGGTTTCATTTGTACGGCTCTGTCATAAACCGTATCGATTCCCAGTTCCTGAGCCCGGGCTTGCATCTCCTGAGTTGCAGGATCAATGGAAATCGCTTTCGGATCAGCCATCTTTTTCGCCTTTACTACTTTTTTTTCTTCTTCTGCCATTAGAGGTTCCTCCTCGTATTTTCTTTTTTGCATTCTGTTCAGCCGGCCCAACATCTTACTTTCTTGAAATTTTTGCTCTGTGGCGCCTTCCTGGGTTTTTATCCCTCTATTGTCAGATCCGGTTCCGGAGCAAGGGATGCAAAATCGATGTCAATATCGTCAAGTTGTTTGCTTATGGGAGCGACATCAGCAGCACTTCCACCGTCCATAGCCAGATCGATGAAAACTTTGGTCAGTCTCACAGCCTCCGGATGTCTCATAATCAGAACATTCGATCCTGCCAGCAGATAAATTACGGCAGACACGGCTTCCATAAGGATACCACGTCTCTCCGGATCGCCTAAAATCGGCTCTTCTTCTGCGCTCAACTTGGCTTCCTTGCACTTCCATATTTCATTGGCAAGGTTGTTGATTATAGGAAGCTGCAGTTTGTCATCTCCTTGGCTCAAAGCTGCCGTACCGAGCCGTTCCATTACGGAATAGCTGTACTCCATTCCATAACCCAGGCCGCCGGTTGTGGGATCTACGATCATACGGTCCAGCGACAGTCCTAAGTTTCCAAGCAGAATGTTGACCTGCTTGGCAAGGTTAATATCGATGGGCGAGGATGAAATAACACTATGCCCATACCCCATGGCGGCAGCACCGATACCCTTGTGGTTCTTGTCTTCCACAGGCCCTATAACTAGATTTTCACCAGTTGTTTCTTCTGAAATTTTCTTTAACACCTTCTCATCTTTTTCAATGTTGCCGGTACCCCAAATAATCAACGGTACGTCAATGGCTTCAAGGACCTTTTTTACGGTTGCGACTGCCTCATCAGGACTGGCATCCTGAGTATTGGGGTCGGTGCTCTTTAATTGTAGAACAATCATCTCGGCTCCAAACTCGTCAACACACTTTTTGGCCCAGGCCGCAGGATCTGAAAGAACATCCTTGAAGTGGCTGAGCGCAGCGTCCGGCCACTCATCCGGCTCCATATCCCACACTTCCATAGCGACGACCGGTTTGTGGGGCATGTCTCCTTCAAAAGTATAAAAAGGATAGCATGTCTCACCGCCCACGGTAACGGCTTTTTCGCCTTTACCAAGGGTGATCTCCTTTATGGCGCCGGTATAAGACTCTTTATATATTTCTAAGCCCAATGTTACCTCCTTTATACGATAAAAATTTAATGATTAAAGATTATTACGTTTCAACACTCATCGACGGGTCCTAAAGTATCAGTAAAGTCAAAAACCTCAGGACACCGATAAAAAATCAACCCCCTCCTTTCATAATATAAATTTTGTTAAAAAATTATCTACATTGGTAGATTTGCAGCCATAGATCAACAGGTGTCACAAACAGATTTATAAACAAACAAAAACTGTAATTTTCTATTTAAAATTAGCATGTTGTAATATTCTATATGAAAAAGAATTGACTTTAAAACTTGCCAAATACTGTTATTTATATTGAGATTGTTTGTTTGTCAATAGATGAGTTAAAATTATAAAATTTAATATCATTCGATTTCATTAAACATGCAGGTCAATTCAACCACTTCGCCGTCATAAACCGTACTGACTTTATAAGGCAAGCTTTTAAAAAGCTTTATCATACCCTGGTTTCTTGGCATCGTATATGCGGTAAGACCTGAAATTCCATTTTCTCGGGCAGCTTCGCACAGTTTTCGCATCAAGATCTTTCCCAATCCTTTTCCCTGCCAGTTTTTGCTAACGGAAAAGGCAATCTCCGCCATGTTCTTGGCCGGGTCCAGCAGATATTCCCCAACGGCTACAACCTTTCCAAAACCAAATTCTCCAACAACAGCGAGAAGTGTTAAATTTTTAATATAGTCGATCTGGAACATTCTCTCCACATCGTCGCGGACAAACCGGGTCCTGGCCTGAAAAAATCTGGAATATATGTCATCTTTATCCTGATTGTAAAAGTGTTCCTGGATTCTTCTCTCATCCACCGGTTTTGCCGGCCTTATGGTGATCGAATCACCACTAATCTCCCGTGTCTCTTCCAGTTTGATCGGATATATGCCATAAGCCGATTCCGACAGGGTCCGTTCGGCGCCGAGCAGTTCCATTTTTTTGGCCTCGAACAAGAGCTCATCACGAAAATCAGGATGGGCAATGCTGATCATGGCCATGGCCCGTTCCTGCAGGCTCTTTCCAAACAGGTTAACCGAACCATATTCGGTAACTACGTATTGAACATCACCCCTTGGAACTACGATTGCAGTATCACTTAACATGGGGACAATCCTGCTTTTTTTAGCATCCATGGTTGTTGAGATAAACATGAGTATAGATTTTCCCCCTTGGGATCGGGACGCTCCTCTGATAAAGTCGAGCATACCGGTTACACCGGAAAAATAGTTGTAAGAGAGTGCATCAGCAGCAACCTGGCCGGTAAGATCCATGGCCATGGGCACGTTCATGCAGACCATTTTATTGTGACGGGAAATAATACCGGGATCATTTACATAATCTGAAGGATGAAACTCAATGGCCGGATTATCATCAAGATATTCATAAAGATTTTTGGTACCGATGGCACTGCTTGCAACGATTTTGCCTTCGTTAAATCCTTTTTTCCGGTTTGTAATCACCCCCATTGAAACAAGGCGCATGATTTCGGTGGTAAGATATTGGGTGTGAACCCCGAGATCATTTTTATCGGAAAATGCCAGAAGGATGGCCTGTGGAGTTGCCCCCGGACTGATCTGGATGGTCGAACCGTCATCAACAAGCCGTGCAATAAGCCGGCCGATAACATTGGCGGCCTCTAATTCCGGAAGCTCGCCAACGGTAAGAAGGTCCTCTTCATGCTCAACAATTACATCCACATCGTTTACATGGATAAAGCTTCTGCCCAGCACACGGGGCACGCTGGAATTTACCTGGGCGATGACAAGGTCGGCGGACATGGCCGCAGCCATCGTTATATCCACCGAAATGCCAAGGCTCATCCATCCGAAATCATCCGGTTCAGATACCTGAACAAGGGCCACATGTATGGGCAGTCGCCGGGTCTCAAAAAGCTGGGGCACCGCCGAAAGATTTATGGGCGTGATAAAACGCTTGTTTTTTGCAAGGCTTTTTGTCTTGGCGGAACCCAGATAAAATGACCGGATATTAACGCTCTGGTCTTTTGTTTTATCTGCGATCAACGTTAGCGGGGTGCTTTCAAGGCTGAGCAGGCGGACAATTTCAATGTCCGTAAACGTGTCCGACGCTTGAGCGAGTTTCCTGACCAAATATTGAGGTTCTCCACAAGACGAACCGATAAAAACCCTTTGCCCCGGTTTAATCATGCTGATGGCATTTTCCCCGGAGCGCTTCTTTTCAACATAATTATCGGCCCAATAGCTTGGCGTGGCCATTTGGTCCCTCATTGATCAGAACTTAGGGGCTTGGCCCCAATATTCTCTCCGAGCCATAGGCACTACGAGCCGGAGGCCAACATTCCATTCTTCCATGACGATGGCATATACAGGTTGCCATTAAAAGACTTGTGATTTTGTCAGGTTGTAGAAATTCCGAGACGTTTAATTATGGATCAACCACTTAACCGGTTTCTATTACCTTATTTATTTGTAATTATCAAGAGGATAAAAGTATTTGTTCAGGGTAAACGCATTTGATTTCGGTGCAGCGTAGCGACGGCGTGGAGCGTTCTCCCTGTATTGGGATTCAAATGCGTTTACCCTGAGTATTTGTGGGACGAATTATCTGAAGTTTCAGCGGCCATTAGACCATTAAACCTAAGTTGAAGTAAGTAATGGACGGATAAGTTGAAGTAAGTAATGGAAGGATTTGGGTTGAATATGTATTAATATTTTCGAAGGGGAAAAATGTTACCAACTTTTAATTTTGCTTACCGGTGGTGTGATCTCGCATGAAATTATCCAGCTGTGATAATTGACTGTGATCCAGTTCATTAAATTGAATACCCACTTGCCTTATTGCAAAAGTGCTGAAGGGGAGTTTATTATCTATATGGAAATCCGAAATCTTTTTAGAAGGTACATCTCTTAAACAATAACCTATATTACTCATAAATATATCAACCTTAAACGATTCGTGCATTTGCTCTCCATCAGCGATATAACTGAAAGCAAGCCCTCCCCTGCTTATATTTTTGATTTGACCCAGTTTGGAGGAATTATTCTTGAGCAAAGCATATGCTCCCTCCTGGACCAGGAACCGTTTATGCTCCCTTCGCTCAACTCTTTTTTCTGGGATTATCATGGTACATCCTTTATTTATTTTTAGCACTTATAATTCTTTGTTCGATATTTTGCAATCTAAAAATAATTTGTAACGTTAATTTTCTAAAAAAAATAACGTATTATGTTGCTTCAAGATATAGAATAATATATATTGTATGTCAAGAAAAAAATAACACAATATGTGGCAATTAAAATCTGTTTGATTTATGTTCAACAATCGGAAAGATACTAAAAATTAGGGCGTTGTAAAAACTGAAATATATGCGATTATCGTCAATATTTTGTTGAAATCCTTTTTTTTTGACGCTAAAAATGTTCTTTCAAGGCTTACGGCGGATAAATTTATTGTTCTTCCAAATAGTTATCTGACTAAAATCATAGAATAAATCATCTGCGATTAAAAATCCATATTGAAGATTTGGCTTAAATATTGCGTAATATATTTTTAAAAAAATGAAGTAAACGTATTCAGAATTTTCGTGATTTGAAGAATATTAGAAAAAACTTTGAAATATTAATCAAGCAGATTTAAAAAGGAGCAATAAATGGGCAACTGCCAATTCTGCGGTTCAACACACAATGTCGGATTTATTTCAACCCGTTTTGCGGGCACAGACGGTGTCTCCCTGGAAACAGCAAAATGGGCTACTGTTTTTCAAAGGCAAGGATTTCGATGTTTCTTTTTTGCCGGCGAGCTTGATCTTCCACCCGATTGTTCCTACCTGGCAGAAGAAGCTCATTTTACACATCCTGATATCAAAGATATTTACAATAACTGCTTCGGGGTTCATAAACGTGACCGGCACGTTACCCAAAAAATTATGGCAATTAAAAGAAAATTAAAGGATGATCTCTACAAATTCATCGAAAAATTTGCCATTGACCTTTTGGTTCCGGAAAATGCACTGACAATTCCGTTGAATATTCCCTTAGGCCTTGCCATTACCGAACTCATATCAGAAACCGGGATACCCGCAATAGCGCACCATCACGATTTTTTCTGGGAACGCCAGCAGTTTCTGACAAATGCTGTATGGGAATACCTGAATATGGCATTTCCCCCTCACCTGCCGTCCATACGGCACGTGACCATAAACTCTTCCGGTGATAATCAATTAAGCCTCAGAACCGGCATCTCGGCAACGATTATTCCGAATGTCATGGACTTTGAAAACCCCCCTCCTCCGATTGATGATTATGCAAAAGATGTTCGGCAATCCCTTGGCATCGCAGACGATGAGCTTTTTATCCTCCAGCCGACCCGTGTTGTGAAGCGCAAAGGAATCGAACATGCCATAGAAATAGTCCACAGGCTGGGTAAAAAGGCAAAGCTCATTATTTCGCATGCTTCCGGAGATGAAGGATACGATTATGAACAAAGAATCATGGAATATTCAAATCTTATGAATGTCAACACTGTTTTTGTGTCAGATATTATTAATGAACGCAGGGGGATGACGAAAACCGGAAAGAAAATTTACACGCTGGATGACATTTATCCACATGCCGACCTTGTAACATATCCATCCACTTTTGAGGGGTTTGGAAATGCCTTTCTCGAAGCCGTATACTTTCGCAAACCCATAGTTGTAAACAAATATTCAATTTATACATTTGACATCGAACCCAAAGGGTTTCTTGCCATAGAAATAGACGGCTATGTTACAGAGGAAGCCGTTCGCAAGGCAAGAGAGGTTCTTGAAAACCAGGAACTTTGCCATAACATGGTCGAGACAAACTACGAAATTGCAACACGCAATTACTCTTACACGGTTCTACAGCAAAGACTTAAAAATCTTATTTATGACTGTGTTGCCTGCAATCCGGAAAATATGAAAAAATAGTTTTGTGCGTAACATTTCACAGCAGCCTTTGGGAGTAAAAATCCTGACCCAGAGGACCAGGCTTTGGTTATCCCCAAAGGGGATTTGCTTTGTTGGAAGTTCATTGATTTATTGAAATTACAAATATCAAACAATTTCCAATGACCGAAATTCGAAAGTCCAAACAATGTCTCGTCCTGGAAGGTTTTGGTCATTGAATACTCGCCCTGTTAAATTCCGCCTAAAAGCGGACTCGCCTAAGGCGGGTTAATTTGTAATTTGGTGCTTGGAATTTGTGATTTTAGACACAAAACTCCAAGGCAGAGCCATCTATCTCTGACCTGACTCTCCGAGGCGTAGGCTCTACGAGCCGGAGGACAATGAGAATTGCCGACTAACGATCAGGAATGCAATCATAAATGAGCCAAATATATCCAATCGGCGGTGGAAAGGGAGGTGTTGGAAAAAGCTTTATCACCGCCAGTCTTGGAGCACTGCTGGCCAAGTGGGGCAAAAAAGTCTTACTGATCGATCTGGACCTTGGCGGTTCAAACCTTCACACCTTGCTGGGGATTAACGACCAGCAAGGAGGGATAAACAGATTTTTAGATAAAACAGTGAAGAATCTCGAGAATACGGCTGTTTCCACCGTTATACAGAATCTATTTTTTATAAGTTCTTCACTGTGTTCCATGGAGACTGCGAATTTGTTACACGCGCATAAACTAAAAATAATAAGCGCGATACAAAAGCTTTCTTTCGATTACATTCTGCTCGACCTTGGGACCGGAACAAATTTTAACACTCTCGATTTTTTCTTAACCTCGAATCAGGGAATTTTTATATGTACACCCGAACCCACAGCAATCGAAAATTCCTTTCGATTTATTAAGGCGGTCTATTTAAGAAAATTGAAACATATCGTTAAACGGCACTCCTTTAACTCTGCGGTAAAGAAAGCTATTATCCGCCCAAATCACGAAGCAGTTACATCCCCTGATATCATAGATATTGTGCTAAAACATGATCCTGATCGTGAAATTTTTTTGAGAAACAGTTTAAGCGAATTTAAATTCAAGTTTATTTTAAATCAGTTTCGCAAAAATTTAGATGCAACCATCGGAGATAAAATTGAAGACTTATGCAACAGGCATTTTTATTCTAATTTTCAGTTTCTTGGAAATGTCGGTTATGATGTGCGAATTCATGATTCAGTTCTTTCAAAAAAAATTTTTATCCATAAATACCCTTATGCACCACCGGCAATGGATATGAAAAAAATTGCGGAAAAGATAATCAACAACAGGCCATCGGTATCACTGACAGGGGAAATTTCATGAAAAACTTTGAGGGACTGAATTATTACGAAATTTTAAAAATTCCTGCAAATTCGTCCTCTTTTGAGATCAAGCGTGCTTACAGGGATGCCCTGTCAATTTATAACGAAAATTCTCTGGTTACCTATTGTTTGTTTTCAAATGAGGGAAGAGACAACATTCTTAAAACACTTAAAGAGGCTTTTTTAACGCTGACAGATGAAAACAAAAGGGCCGAATACGATAGTGTTCTCCGTGATTCCGGACAAATTGAAGTGCCAATTACATCCATACAAAATCAAAAAAAGCCGCCCCACGCTCATACATATAATATGACAGACCATGATAATTCTGCTGAAAAGGTTAAAAAGAAATCGAGAAAAAAGGAAATCGAAAAGCTCTCGAACGAAGTCCTTTCTAAAGATTTGATTTCGGGTGATGATTTAAAAAAGATGAGAAACGCAGCAGGGATCGAACTATCTGAAATTACTGCCGTTGCTAAAATCAGTGTTTCTGTTTTAAAGTCCATGGAAGAAAATCGAATCGAGAGTCTTCCGCCCGAACTTTATTTAAAAAATTTTTTAAGACACTATGCGGAAACGCTTCAAATAGATCCACAGAAAATCATTGACGGTTATCTGAAAAATATCTCTCTTGCTCAAAATAAGTGATCGTTTTGTAAAAAATGATACCTGCCTATATGGCGGCCGTGTAATTCGGACCTACGATTAAAAGATTGTTGGATATGGTAGACTGGATTTTCTCCATTTTGTTCCCAAAAACAAAAGTTTTAAAAAGATGATGGCCATATGCACCCAGGACAACGAGGGCGTTATGAGGGACATCATAGAGGTTTTCTTCAAGGGTTTTGTTTTTTAAAAAATGCCAGTTATTAACATAACGGCTCATTTCCTTTTCAAGATCTTCATCCGTGATAAGCTTTTCATATGATTCCTGTGAGTTGTTTTCTATCAGGGTAAAAACATCAAGAGGCATGCCGGAAATTCTGCATATACGAAATCCTAGTTTTAGGGCATTGAACGCATTGACCGAACCGCCGAAAAACACGGCAATACTTTCCCATTCTTTATAAACCGGACTGGTGATAAGAACCGGAAATTGTGCGGACTTAACGATGCGTCTGACCCGTGGGCCGATGTAACCCAGGCCGATTTTTGAAGACAGGTCGCTGATGCTGCGAGGGCAACTCATGTAATCGAAATTCGTATGGATATCCGGCAGGGTTGAGGCTGTATAATGCTTTGGATCTAAAAACCTGGGTTCCACGCCTGCTTGTTCCAACAGTTCGGTAGCGTGTTCCAAGGCGGTGTCCGGGGACATAAGATACGAATCGTCAAGGTCAATCTGAACCACATCGTTTTCAAAATACATTAAAAATTTAGTGGACTTTGGGATGTAAATAACCGGAGAGACTTTTGCCTGCTTGGAAAAATAGATCGATTGGAGCAGCGTTTCCCTCCCCAGAGGACTGTTTCGGAAAATATGGAGCAGTTGGTGATTCATTTGACTCTCCTTTCTGTAATCTTCATTATATCGACTAGCTCGTCTGAACCATAAGCTCTCTGCGATATTGATCCAGAAGACTCCCTTTTGAAATCAGACCGATGAACCTGTTGTTTACAACAACCGGCATGGAAAAAAGACGATTCGCATCCATTTTGCGAATAACATCAGCCAAATCGTCGTCAGGATAGACCACTTCAACCCGGGTGTTCATGATCTGACCTAAAAATACGGTATCATACATGACCGGATTGAAGAGATACTGCCGGATATCATCCAAATGAATTATTCCCATAAAATGACCGGTCTCTTCATTTTCCACCGGAAAATAGTTGCGATGAGATTTTTTGACGATGCTGATAAAATCGCGCAGCAACATGTTTTGTGTTACGGCAATGCAGTCCTTTTCTATAAGTTCTGAAACATTAAGATCGGACAAAACCCGTGCATCGGTGCCGGGTCTGAGAAGGTGTCCATAGTCTACAAGTTCTTTCATATAATAAGCCGCCGGTTCAATATAATGGCAGAGACTTGTCGTAATAGCAGATACAATAATCAGCGGCAGGATAACTTCATATCCTCCGGTAATCTCAACAATAAGAAAGATTCCGGTAAGCGGCGCCTGGAGCATCCCGCTGATAAGACCCGCCATTCCCAGCAAAGCAAAGCATCCCTGGTTTACCCATGATACCGAAGGCCAGAGTAACGCAAGACCATGGTGATAAGTTAATCCTGCAAGACTTCCGATTACCAGGCAGGGCGCAAATATTCCGCCGGATCCCCCCCAACCCAGGGTCAAAGCGGTGGCAACAATCTTTGCGATGGTAGCCAGTCCCACAATGATAAGCCCCTGTGAAAAAGCACCTTCGATCGTGGTTTGAACCACATGGTACCCTTTCCCCAGAACCTCCGGAAGGAACAGACCGATCAGACCAACCGCGCAACCGCCGATGGCTGCCCGTATCCATAAAGGGGCCGGCACTTTCTTTGCTATTTTATCCATGGATCTGAGCAGCCGGGTGAGCAGAATAGAAGCCGCAGCCGTCAATACAGCCAATCCAACGCAGGCAAGAATGTCCATATGGTTGATATTGAACAGACGGTGGGTGAAAGGAATCTGGTTTCCCTGAAGGATGCGGCTGATTTCAGTACCCATCACCGACGCAATGGCAATGGGAACAATATTTACTGACTTCCATTCTCCAATGATCACTTCAATGGCGAATACCATTCCGGCAATGGGCGCATTGAAGATGGAAGATATTGCGCCGGCTGCTCCACAACCGACAAGTGTTACTCGCTGGCGGTCATTTAAAGAAAAATATTTTGCGATATTGGACCCGATCGCCGCACCGCTGATAACAACCGGGGCTTCGGGACCTGCCGAGCCTCCGCTACCGATGGTAAGAGCGCTGGATATGAGCCTGGAAAAGCTTGAGCGGAATCTGAGCAGGCCGCCGTAACGCGATACACTGTAAATGACTTCCGGCACACCGTGCCCGGCCCCTTCTTTAACAATTTTTTCCAAAAACAGGGAAGAGAGCGCAGCGCCTATCGCCGGCAGCACAAAGACCCACCAGTAATGGCGTAAATGATGAAACCAATTGAACATGGCCATTAGTAAGCGGTTAAGAACCACAGATGCCAGACCGCTACAACTGCCCACAATAATGGCCGCCAAAATGAGCAGCAGACGATCGTCTAAACGAAAAATGGTCCAGTTTGCAGGGTAGCGCCAGGATTGAAAAATGCGCATATTGCCAATACCTAAGTATCTGCTCTATCGAGTTGTTTTTCGAAATCAGCTATTTTTGCAAAAAACGATGCGTCATCAGGGGATGTTTTTAAAAATTCCACAAATGAATTATCGCGAACACAAAAAGAAAACCTAGAAAGAAGATGGAGATGTATTTTAATAGACTGGCTTAAAAGAATAAACATAACAAACACCGGCCGGTCATCCACTGCGCCAAAGTCTATGGGTTTTTCAAGAAAGCATGTGCTTATTATCGGGCTTTTCAAAGTATCCGACAGCGGGTCACGGGGATGAGGAATGGCAACCCCTTTGCCGATGCCGGTTGATGTGAGGTGCTCTCTTTCAAGCAGGAGTCGATAAAGTTCTTTTTTCGAGGTTTTGGATAAAACAGGCATATGTTCAACGGCGGACTTCAAAGCCGTTTCCATGTCATCCCCTTTAAGATCATGCAATACACCGCCACGATTCATGGCGGACAGGAGGTTTTCGGGTTTCTCTTCATACTCCCGAGATTTAACTTTTTCGGGCATTGAAAACGGCAGTCTATACATTTTAGCCCATTTTTTCAGAGCAGATTCGTTAACTAGATAGCCGTTGCCGGTTTTTTGTATGGGGATTCTTCCCTGGCGTATCCAGCGTTCTATGGTACTTACATGAAGATTGAGGCACTGGGCAACCTCATGTATTGTCATTTTCATAAAGTTATCATGCTATAATAATTAAAATTGATGTTAACGTTTACGGTTCAAATTTGTGAGGTGAACCGACGATTTCTGAACCTCTGAACCCTAATCTAACAATCAATAATCAATTATTAATTATTAACCGTTGTTTATTAACTATTATTTCCTGAACCTCTGAACCCTAATCTAACAATCAATAATCAATTGTTAAT